>JADEYI010000257.1_pt1 | contig 90991 bp, 79 predicted proteins | sample 8542331 | NCBI WGS metagenome assembly JADEYI01 (sample SAMN16510988, study PRJNA670497) | mine drainage metagenome | isolation source: biofilm near Copperflume 1 | place: Germany: Marsberg coppermine Kilianstollen | collected 2018-02
GATTCCGGCAGTGTCACACTGCAGATGGCTCACACTTGTGACTGTTGAGCCTGATCAACCGGCTAGACTCCGGAGCACGTGAGCGCTCTGAGTCTCCGGAACGCGAGCCGCCGAGTCGTCGAGACTGTGAGGTGAAGGTCCAGGTGGGTCTGCTCGAGTCGATCACCTGTCCCGGCGACGTCAAGGCGCTCGACGCTGCCGACCTGCCGAAGCTAGCTGAGGAGATCCGCGATTTCCTGGTCAGCGCCGTCGCCAAGACCGGCGGCCACCTCGGCCCCAACCTCGGTGCCGTCGAGCTCACGATCGCGCTGCACTACGTATTCGACACGCCGCAAGACCGCATCGTGTGGGACGTCGGCCATCAGACCTACCCGCACAAGATTCTTACCGGCCGGCGCGAGGCCATGGCCCAGCTCAGGATGCTGGGCGGCATCTCGGGCTTCCCGCGCCGCGGCGAGTCGCCCTACGACACCTTCGGCACCGCGCATTCGTCGACCTCGATCTCGGCCGCGCTCGGTATGGCGACCGCGGCCAAGATGAAGGGCGAGCAGCGCCGCGCAATCGCGGTCATCGGCGACGGCGCGATGTCGGCCGGAATGGCGTACGAGGCGATGAACAACGCCGGCGCGATGGACGTCGACCTGCTGGTGATCCTGAACGACAACGAGATGTCGATCTCGCCGCCCGTGGGCGCGCTCACGAACTACCTCGCGCGGCTGCTGTCGGGGCGCATCTATTCCACCGCCCGGCGGGCGAGCGAACACCTGCTCAAGCGCGTGCCGGGGGTGTGGGAGCTCGCGCGCCGCGCCGAAGAGCATGTCAAGGGCATGGTGACGCCGTCCACGCTGTTCGAGGAATTCGGCTTCAACTACATCGGCCCGATCGACGGCCACGATCTCGATGCGCTGATCCCGACCTTGGCCAACATCGCCAAGCTGAAGGGGCCGCAGTTCCTGCACGTGGTGACGCGCAAAGGGCAGGGCTACAAGCTCGCCGAGGACGACCCGATCGCCTACCACGGCCCCGGCAAGTTCGATCCGGCCGAGGGGATCAAGAAGTCCTCCGGCGGCCGCCCGAGCTACAGTCAGGTCTTCGGCGATTGGCTGTGCGACATGGCGGAGCTCGACCCGCGCCTGGTGGCGATCACGCCGGCGATGCGCGAGGGCTCGGGCATGGTGAAGTTCTCGGACAAGTTTCCGCAGCGCTACTTCGACGTCGGCATCGCCGAGCAGCACGCGGTGACTTTCGCCGCGGGCCTCGCCTGCGAGGGCGTCAAGCCGGTGCTGGCGATCTATTCAACCTTCCTGCAGCGCGGCTACGACCAGCTGATCCACGATGTGGCGATCCAGAACCTGCCGGTCGTGTTCGCGCTCGACCGCGGCGGGCTGGTCGGCGGCGACGGCGCGACGCACAACGGCGCGTTCGACTACGCCTACCTGAGGACCGTGCCGAATCTGACCGTGATGGCGCCCTCCGACGAGGACGAATGCCGGCAGATGCTCTATACCGCGTTCACGCTCGATTCGCCCGCCGCGGTGCGCTATCCGCGCGGCAGCGGCCCGGGGGTCGAGGTGCGCAGCACGATGAGCGCGCTGCCTCTGGGCAAGGCGGAACTGCGGCGCGAAGGCCGGCGGGTGGCGATTCTCGCCTTCGGCAGCATGTTGCGCCCGGCGCTCGAGGCCGCCGCGGCGCTCGACGCGACAGTCGCCAACATGCGCTTCGTCAAGCCGCTGGACCTCGAACTGCTGCGCCAGCTGGCCGAGAGCCACGAGTTGCTGGTGACGGTCGAAGAACACGCGGCGATGGGCGGTGCCGGCGGCGCGGTGTGCGAGGCGCTGGCGGCGCTCGGGCTCGAGCGGCGCGTGCTGCTGCTCGGCCTGCCGGATCGCTTCATCGACCACGGCGACCCGGCCAGGCTGCTCGCGTCGGTCGGGCTGGACACTGAAGGCATCCGCAAGGCGATCGGCGAGGTAATATCCGAGTAATTTAGTCGGATGTTATAATTGCAGTCATGAAATCACGCGATTTGTACAACATTCCCGACGTCCAGGCGTCGGCCGACACCCGCAAGCTGGCGATCGACAAGGTCGGGATCAAGGCGATACGCCACCCGATGCGCATCCAGGAGCGCTCCGGCAACGTGCAGCACACGGTGGCCATGTTCAACATGTACGTCGGGTTGCCGCACCACTTCAAGGGCACCCACATGTCGCGCTTCGTCGAGATCCTCGAGGCGCACGAGCGCGAGATCACGGTCGAAACCTTCCAGGTCATGCTGAAGGAGATGGTCGAGCGGCTCGAGGCGGAGGAAGGCCTGATCGAGATGAGCTTCCCGTACTTCATCGAAAAGGCGGCGCCGGCGTCCGGGGTCAAGAGCCTGATGGACTACGAAATCAGCTTCGTGGGCGAGATCCGCGACGGCAAGCAGACCTTCACCATGAAGGTTCTGGTGCCGGTGACGAGCCTTTGCCCGTGCTCGAAGAAGATCTCCTTGCGCGGCGCGCACAACCAGCGCTCGCACGTCACGGTGAGCGCGCGCCTGAACGATTTCGTCTGGATCGAGGAAATCGTCGATCTTATCGAGAAGCAGGCCTCGAGCGAGCTGTACGGCCTGCTCAAGCGGCCCGACGAAAAGCACGTCACCGAGCGCGCCTACGACAATCCGAAGTTCGTCGAGGACATGGTGCGCGACGTGGCGGCGGTGCTCAACCTCGACGAGCGCATCGAATCCTACGTGGTCGAGTCGGAAAACTTCGAATCGATCCACAACCACAGCGCCTACGCGCTCATCGAGCGCGACAAGTCCGGGCGCTGAGCGCGCGTGGCGACCCACGCGGCCAAGCGCGAGCGCATGGTCGCGCAGGTCGAGGCGATGTATGCCGAGACCGCGGCGGAGACGGGCCTGTCGGCCATGTCGTCCGCGGTCCGCGCCGCGCTCGGAAAGGTCGAGCGTCACCGGCTGGTCCCGGCTCAGGAAGTGTCGCTCGCGTACGGCAACTATCCGCTTTCGATCGGCGCCGGGCAGACTATCTCGCAGCCGTACATCGTCGCCCTGTCGACCGACCTGATCGGGCCGCATGCCGGGCAGGTGGTGCTCGAGGTCGGCACCGGGTCGGGCTACCAGGCGGCGATACTGGCCGAGATCGTGGCCAGGGTGTATTCGATCGAGGTGGTGCCGGAGCTCGGGCGCGGCGCGGCCGAAGGGCTGGCGGGGCTCGGCTACACCAACGTGGAGGTGCGCGTCGGCGACGGCTACGCCGGCTGGTCGGAGAAGGCGCCGTTCGACGCGATCGTGGTCACCGCGGCGGCACCGAACGTGCCGTCGGCGCTCATCGATCAACTCAAGCCCGGCGGCAGGATGGTGATCCCGGTCGGGGAACGCTGGGGCGCGCAGGACCTCTTGCTGGTCAGCAAGCACGCGGACGGTCGCCTCGAGCGCAAGAGCGTGCTGCCGGTGCGCTTCGTGCCTCTGGTGCACGGCGCCTGAGCGGGCGGGATCAGTAGCGGCGGGTCAGGACCATCGACTGGCCGTCGCGCTGCATCTCCACCCGGTTGAGAAAGCTCATGCCAAGCAGGGCGATACCGAGCCCGCTCTGCAGCACGACCGCATCCACGTTCTGCAGCCTGATCCCGCCTAGGCGGACCTCGTCCAGCTTGACCTTGTAGGCGAGCGTCGGGCCTGCGGCGGTCTGGATCATCCCGCGCCGCCCCTTGCGGTAGTCGATGCCGAGCCGGTCGGCGATGCTGCCCGGCAGCGCGACCATGGTGGCGCCGGTATCGACCAGAAAGCGAACCGAGCCGCCGTTTACCTGTCCGTGTGCGAAGAAATGCCCGTTCGGATCCGCCGCGAGCATCGCCTTCTGGCGATCGTCGTCGCTTGCGCTGCTCGCGTACTGCCCCAGGCGCAGGGTGCGCCGCTCGCCCGCGACTTCGATCACCGCCTGCGCTTCGTCCGCCGAGACGACGCTCACGCCCTGCGCGGTGCGGCCGATCCTGACCGTGGTCGGCGCGCCGCCGTCGATCACCAGCACTGCCGCCTTGCCGGGAAACACGCCCACCAGGCCGACCTCGGTCGCGCCGGCGGGAAGCGCTATCAGCAGGACGGCGAGACCAATAAAATGGCGGTTTTGCAAAGGCAGCTCCGATGAAGCCGGTCGCGATCTTCAGGCATGTCCGAATCGAGGGGCCGGGCTATTTTGCCACCACTCTCGAACAGCGCTCAATTCCATCGCGGCTGGTCGCGCTGGACGCTGGCGAAGAGCTGCCGCGCGACGCGCGCGCGTTCAGCGGTCTCGCGTTCATGGGCGGGCCGATGAGCGTAAACGACCCCTTGCCGTGGATCGCGCGCGCAAGCGAGCTGATCCGCGACGCGGTGCGCAAGGACGTTCCGGTGATCGGACACTGCCTGGGCGGCCAGCTCATGGCGCGCGCCTTCGGCGGCAAGGTCGAGCCCGCGGCGGTGAAGGAGATCGGCTGGGGCGAGGTGCAGGTTGCGCACAACGCGCTGGCGCGCGAATGGTTCGGCGAGCTGCAGTCGTTCGAGTCGTTTCACTGGCATGGCGAGAGCTTCAGCATACCGCCCGGCGCAACGCGTCTGCTGACCAATTCCCGCTGCCCCAACCAGGCCTTCGCGCTCGGCCGCCACTTCGGCATGCAATGCCACGTCGAGATGACCGCCGAGCTGGTGCGCAACTGGTGCGAGGCAGGGCGCGACGAGATCGCCGCCGGTGCCGCCAGCCCGGGCGTGCAGCAACCCGTGGAGATGCTGCGCGACCTCGAGCGGCGCCTCGCGGCGCTGCACGAGGTCGCCGACCTGATCTACGAGCGCTGGTGCGAGGGGCTCAGTCGCGGAAATTGACGTACTGCAGCGGCACGTCGATCACCGACTGCCGCACCAGCTGGATCGCCGCCTGAAGGTCGTCCTTCTTGCCGCCGGAAACGCGCACTGCGTCGCCCTGGATCGCGGCCTGCACCTTGATCTTGGATTCCTTGAGCAGCTTGACGATCGACTTCGCCTTTTCCTGCGCCACGCCGACGCGGACCGTGAGCGGGCGCTTGACCTTGTCGCCCGAGATCTTCTCCGTCTCGCCCAGCTCGAGGCACCGCACGTCGACGTTGCGCTTGCTCAGGCGAGCGCGCAGCACGTCCAGCACCTGGCCGAGCTTGAACTCGTCGTCGGCGAACACGGTGAGCTGAAGCTCGTTGTGCTCCACGCGCGCATCCGACCCCTTGAAGTCGAAGCGGTTCGCGACTTCGCGGTTGGTCTGCTCGATCGCGTTCTTCACTTCCTGCTTGTCTACCTGGGAAACGATGTCGAAAGATGGCATGGCGTTCCGGTCCGGTGAAGTGGTGGGGGGGTAACGCTACTTCTTGACCTTCAGCAGCGAGTCGAGCGCCGCGAAGGGATTGTGCGTGGCCGGCGCCGGACCGGTGTGATCGGCCGGCGAAGCCCCGCCGCGCTGCGCCGCCTCGAGCTGCCGCGAGTGTTCATTGTCGTGGCAGTACAGGCACAGCAACTCCCAGTTGCTGCCGTCGGGCGGGTTGTTGTCGTGGTTGTGGTCGCGATGGTGCACCGTAAGCATGCGCAGATTCCTGCCCGAGAATTCGCGCCCGCAGCGGCCGCAGATCCAGGGATAGATCTTGAGCGCCTGCTCGCGGTAGTCGGCTTCGCCCATGATCGGCTCTTCTTTGCGGACGCCTAGCTGTGAAGGCCCAATAGGTTGTTTGTGTTCATCCGGACTGAGTCTGGGAGACTGGGGGTTGCGACACCTTCCAAACCTTCCAGGAGTTCAGCCGAATGAACGTTCACAAGAATGCCCGACTCACTGTTGTTCGTCGAATGGAAATGGTCCGAAGCATCCTCGATCGAGAGCTGACGCCGGCCGAGGCCGCGGCCGAGGCCGGCGTCAGCGAATCGACCGCCCGTAAATGGTTGGGGCGCTACTTGAGTGAGGGCGCGGCGGGGATGCGCGATCGCTCCTCGCGCCCAGCGCTCAGCCCGCGCAAGATCGCCCCGGGCAAGGCCCTGGCGATCCTGGAGCTGCGCCGCCGGCGGCTGACCCAGGCACGCATTGCGGCAAGCCTCGGGGTCTGCAAGAGCACCGTGGGCCGAGTGCTGGCCCAAGCGGGGCTGTCGCGCCTTCGGGATCTGGAGCCCTGCGAGCCGGTCGTGCGCTACGAGCACGCTCACCCCGGAGATCTGATCCACATCGACACCAAGAAGCTCGGGCGCATCGAGGCCACCGGGCACCGTATCACCGGCGATCGACGAGACCGCACTCGGGGGGTGGGCTGGGAGTTCCTGTTCGTGGCTGTGGACGACCACGCGCGGATCGGCTTTACCGACCTGTATCTCGACGAGCGCAAGGCGAGCGCCGTACAGTTCCTCCAGAACACCGTGGCCTACTTCCAATCCCTGGGCGTGCGCGTGCGTCGCGTGCTCACCGACAACTACGGCTCGGCGTTTCGCTCCAAACCCTTCGCCATGGCTTGCCGGCGCCTTGGCCTGAAGCACAGCTTCACCCGTGCCTACCGGCCTCAGACCAATGGCAAGGCCGAGCGCTTCATCCAGTCGGCACTGCGTGAGTGGGCCTACGGCATTGCCTACAACCATTCCACGGAGCGTGCCAACATGCTCGAGCGTTGGATCCACCACTACAACTGGCATCGCCCGCATCAGGGCATCAAGGGCATGGCGCCTATCAGTCGCCTCGCTCAGTCCCGAAACAACCTCTTGACGCTTCACACCTAGCGCGCGTTGAGGCGCCGCAGATCCTCGGTCCAGCGCGCGGTCTCGAGCTTGATCCAGGCCAGGTCGTCGGCCGATTCGTAGGCGCTGTAGACGGAAATGCTGAGCGCCTTGCCGCGCAGGTTGAGCAGGGTGGTGGTCGACAGCAGGTATTGCGGCTGGGAACCGAATCCCGGGCGGTCGGGTAGACGCGTGCCCTGCAGCACCGATACGACCGTCGTGTCGCGCCGTAACTCGCCCAGCAGCGCCGCCTTGCCGCGCGGCTGCGCGTCGAGGTACTTCAGGGCGTCGCCCTGCGCCGGCGGCGGGCCACCCAGCTCGCGCAGCGCATCGACGACGAAGGCGTCGAACTGGCGTGCGGTCACGCTCTGGTCTTCCAGCGCGCGCGGCGTAACGGCGATCATGAAGCGGCGCAGCTCCGGGCGGTCGCCCTGCATGAAGCTGCGCAGGTCGGCGTCGCTGATCGCGAACAGCAGGATGCGGTTCGACGCCGAGGTGAGCGACTCGGCGATTTCCTGCAGGCGCGGCGAGCCGGTGAAGCCGGTGTCGGCGAACCCGGCCGGCGCTTCCAGCCCGATGCGGGCGCCGCCCACGGGCACCGCGAACGGCGCCGCCCAGGCCGGCGCGGCGGCCAACAGCAGGGCGGCGAGCCAGGCGCGCATCGTCAGCGGCGTTTTTTACGCAGGTTGGCTTCGATGCGCAGGCGCAGCGCATTTAGGCGGATGAAGCCGGCGGCGTCGGCCTGGTCGTAGGCCCCGCGGTCGTCCTCGAAAGTGGCGATCGAGGGATCGAACAGCGAATCCGATTTCGAGCTGCGGCCGGTGACCAGCACGCTGCCCTTGTACAGCTTGAGCCGCACGCTGCCGTTGGCGCTCGCCTGCGAGGCGTCGATCAGCCCCTGCAGCAGCCTGCGCTCCGGGCTGAACCAGTAGCCGTTGTAGATCAATCGCGCGTAGCGCGGCATCAGATCGTCCTTGAGCGCCAGCACCTCGCGGTCGAGGGTGATCGACTCGATGGCGCGGTGCGCCTTGAGCATGATCGTGCCGCCCGGCGTTTCGTAGCAGCCGCGGCTCTTCATGCCGACGTAGCGGTTCTCGACCATGTCGAGCCGCCCGACGCCGTGCCGGCCGCCGATCTTGTTTAGTGTCGCCAGCACGCTTGCCGGCGACATCTTTCTGCCGTTCACCGCGACGATGTCGCCTTTGCGGTACTCGAGCTCGATGTGCTGCGGGCGGCTGGGCGCCTTCTCGGGCGAAACCGTGATGCGCCACATCGACTCCTCCGGCTCGAAGGCCGGGTCCTCGAGCACGCCGCCCTCGTAGGAGATGTGCAGCAGGTTAGCGTCCATCGAGTAGGGCGCACCGCCCTTGCGCTTCTTGAAGTCGACCGGGATGCCGTGCTTGTCGGCGTAGGCGAGCAGCTTCTCGCGCGAGAGCAGGTCCCATTCGCGCCAGGGCGCGATCACCTTGACGTTCGGCATCAGCGCGTAGGCGCCGAGCTCGAAGCGAACCTGGTCGTTGCCCTTGCCGGTCGCGCCGTGCGAAATGGCGTCGGCTCCGGTGTTGCGCGCAATCTCGACCATGCGCTTGGCGATCAACGGGCGCGCGATCGAGGTGCCGAGCAGGTACTCGCCTTCGTAGAGCGCGTTGGCGCGGAACATGGGGAACACGAAGTCGCGCACGAATTCCTCGCGCAGGTCCTCGACGAAGATCTGCTTCACGCCGAACATCTTCGCCTTCCTGCGCGCGGGTGCGACCTCCTCGCCCTGGCCGATGTCGGCGGTGAAGGTGATCACCTCGCAGCCGTACTCGTCCTGCAGCCACTTCAGGATCACCGACGTGTCGAGGCCGCCCGAGTAGGCGAGCACGACCTTCTTGACGCTCTGCTTCTTTTTTGCCATCAAAGTTCCACTTTGCCCAGTAACAGGAATTCCAGCAGCGCTTTCTGCGCATGCAGCCGGTTCTCGGCCTCGTCCCAGACCGCGCTGTGCGGCCCGTCGATCACCTCCGCAGCGACCTCCTCGCCCCGGTGCGCCGGCAGGCAGTGCATGAACAGCGCGTCCGGCTTCGCCACCCGCATCATCTCGCCGTCCACCTGCCAGTCCTGGAAGTCGCGCTTGCGTTCGGCATCCTCGGACTCCATCCCCATGCTGGTCCAGACGTCGGTCGTCACCAGGTCGGCGCCTTTCGCGGCCTGCATCGGGTCGCGGAACTCCTCGTAGTGGTCGGTTCCGTACAGGCCCGCGCGCTCGGGCTCCACCTCGTAGCCCGGAGGCGTCGAGACGTGGACGTTGAAGTCGAACACCTCCGCGGCCTGCAACCAGGTATTGCAGACGTTGTTCGAGTCGCCGATCCAGGCCACGGTCCTGCCGCGAATCGAGCCGCGCTGCTCGAGGAAAGTATAGATGTCGGCCAGGATCTGGCAGGGGTGGTACTCGTTGGTCAGGCCGTTGATCACCGGCACGCGCGAGTGGGCCGCGAAGCGCTCCAGGGTGTCCTGCTCGAAGGTGCGGATCATGACCACGTCGCACATGCGCGAGATGACCTGCGCGGCATCCTCGACCGGCTCGCCGCGGCCGAGCTGCGAGTCGCGCGTTGAAAGAAAAATCGCCGCGCCGCCGAGCTGGTGCATGCCGGCTTCGAACGACAGCCGGGTGCGGGTCGATTGTTTCTCGAAAATCATCGCCAGCGTGCGGTCTTCGAGCGGCCAGTAGCGCTCGTAGCGCTTGAAGCGGTCCTTGATCCAGCGCGTGCGCGCGAACAGGTGCTCGTACTCGCCGAGTGCGAAGTCATTGAACTGCAGATAGTGCCGCAGGTTCATTGCCGCGCCGTGTTCAGCGCGCCGCGGCAGCCTGCGGCAGCGAGGGCTCGCGCGCCAGCAGCGCCTTGACCAGCGGCGCCAGCCGCTCGACCACGATGGCACCCTCGGCCTCGCTCATGATGAGCGGCGGCAGCATGCGCACCACGCTGTCGGCGGTCACGTTGACGATCAGCCCGGCCTCGAGCGCGGCCTTGACCAGTTCGGCGCAGGGCCGCTCGAGCTGCAGTCCGAGCATCAGGCCCATGCCGCGGATTTCCGCCACTCCCGAGACCCCGGCCAGTTCGGCTCCCAGGCCCTCGCGGATCACCTTGCCGACGCGGACCGCGTTCTCGAGCAGGCCCTGCTCGCGGATGGCGTCGATGGTGACGACCACCGCGGTGCAGGCGAGCGGATTGCCGCCAAAGGTCGAGCCGTGGTTGCCGGGCTTGAGCACGCCCACGGCACGCCCGCCGACGACGCAGGCGCCGACCGGCACGCCCGAGCCGAGGCCCTTGGCGAGCGGCACCACGTCGGGAGCGATCCCGGCGTGCTGATAGACGAACCACTTGCCGCTGCGGCCAAGGCCGCACTGCACTTCGTCCAGCATCAGCAGCCATTCGTTGCGATTGCAGATCTCGCGCAGGCCGCGCAGGTACTCGATGCCGCCGACGTTTATCCCGCCCTCGCCCTGGATCGGCTCGACCAGCACCGCGGCCACGTTGCGGTTGATCTCGGCGATCTTCTGCACCGCGGCGAGGTCGCCGTAGGGCACGCGCACGAAGCCCGACACCAGCGGCTCGAATCCCGCCTGTACCTTGCGGCTGCCGGTCGCCGAGAGCGTTGCCAGCGTGCGGCCGTGGAAGGAATTCTCCATTACCACGATCGCCGGCTCCTGGATGCCGCGCTCGTGACCGTATTTGCGCCCGATCTTGATCGCCGCCTCGTTTGCCTCACAGCCCGAATTGCAGAAGAACACCTCCTCCAGGCCGGTAATCTCGGCGATCCGGTCGGCGGCCGCCTCCTGCAGCGGGATGCGGAACAGGTTGGAGGTATGCAGCACGCGCCCTGCCTGCTCCGCCAATGCGCGCGTCAGCTTCGGGTGCGCGTAGCCGAGCGTGCTGACCGCGATGCCGGCGAGGGCATCGAGATACTTCTTCCCGGCTTCATCCCAAAGCCATACCCCCTCGCCGCGCACGAAAGCAACCGGTTGGCGGGCGTAGGTATTCATGACATGGGACATGGCACCACCTCCAAATGCAAAACGGCGGCCTTGGCCGCCGTTCTCTTGAATGCTAGCACAGCGCCCGGAGCCAGGTCACCCTATGCTGCGCAGCGCCTGTTCCTCGCTCGCGGTGAGCACCCGGACGCAGGGCAGGTAGCCGGCGTGAACCATGCCGTGCAGCTCCATGCGCTTGTGCGAGTGCAGAAGATCGCCGAGGTATTCGACCACGTTGGCGGTAATCAACTGCCCAGGCACCAGCACCGGAATCCCGGGCGGGTAGGGGACGATCTGGTCCGCGCAAACGCGCCCCGCCAGGGCCTTGTTGATGCGCTCGCGTTCGTCGAATACCGGCACCAGCTCGCCGCCGCAGTAATACGCGTCGCGCGGCAGGTAGCGCAGCCGGGTAAAGCCCGGGATCTCCGGCGTCTGCACCAGCCGCCGCGGCGCGCGGCGCTCGCGCGCGATGCGCATCAACGCGTCGTACAGGCGCGAGAGCTTCGAGCGGGTCGTGCCGATGGTGAGCAGCAGCGTGAGCGTGTTGAAAGTCGATTTCTCGACCTGGATGTTGAAGCGCTCGAACAGCTCCTTCTGCAGGTCGTCGACGGTATAGCCGCAGCCCGAGATGTCGATCGTGACCTTGGTCGGGTCGAGGCGTATGCCGTCGTTGCGGACCTCCTCCGGCAGCAGGTCGGTCAGCTCCAGCACGCGGAACACGCGCGTCGAGTTGATCTGCTCGCGCAGCTCCTTGGCGAGCGCAAGCGTCCTCGACAGCAGCTTGTAGCCCTCCATGACGGCCTGCTTGCGCGCCACGTCGAGGCTCGCAATCATCGTGTATTGCGGGCTGGTCGAGGTGTGCATGTTGAAGTTCTCGCGGAACAGGTGCTCCCTGAAATCGGGGTCGTTCACGTGGATCATCGAGGCCTGGGAGAAGGCCGACAGCACCTTGTGCGTGGACTGCGTGGCGTAGTCCGCCCCGGCCTCGAGCGCGGTCGGGCGGAATTCGGGGTGGAAGCGGGCGAAGCCGTACCAGGCTTCATCGATGATGACCTTGATGCCCTTTTCGTGCGTCGCCTCGATGATCGGCGCGAGGTCGTACCTCAGCCCGTCGTAGGTACACGAGGTGAGGATCAGCGCCTCGGCGTCGGGATGCTTGTCTATCGCCTCGAAGATCGTCTTCTTCGGCACCGGACCGTACAGCCCGTACTTGCGGTTGAGCGCCGAATCCAGGTAGATCGGCAGCGCGCCGGAAAGCACCACGCCGTAATGCACGCTCTTGTGGCAGTTGCGGTCCAGCAGCAGCTTCTCGCCCGGCGCAAGCAGGGTCTGGAAGATCACCTTGTTGGCGGTCGAAGTGCCGTTGGTGGCGAAGAACGTGCGCCGCGCACCGTAGGCCTTGGCCGCCATCTGCTGCGCTTCCAGGATCACCCCCTTGGGGTCCATCAGCGAATCGAGCATCGACACGGACACCGACAGGTCGGCGTCGAATACGTGCTCGCCCATGAATTCGTAGAAGTCGTTCACCCAGGGGCTCGCGCGCAGCGACTCGCCCGAGGAATGGCCGGGCGTGTGCCACTGGTCCTTGGCCATCCAGACGTAGTTCTTCAGCTGGTCGGTGAACGGCGTCCTGGCGCGCTCCTGGATCTGCGCGTTAAGGATTCGGTAGATGCCGCGGTAGTCGCGCTCCTCGCGGTAAAAGTAGCCGTCGACCGACTCGGTGAACAGCGCGTCGACGACGTCGTCCTCCTTTTCCTGCGCGATCAGGATGTATACCGAAAGCTCCGGGCGAAAGCGGGTGATGCGCCTGACCAGCTCGAGCGCGGACATCTGCAGCTTCTTGCGCGCGCCGCCGTTCTTCCTGCCGCCGCCCGGCAGCGAGTACAGCGTGTCGTCGACCAGCACCGCCTGGATGTCGCCGTCGCTTTCGATCGCGGCGAGCGCCTCCTTGGCGGTGGTGACGCCGGCGAAGGTGATGCCGAGCGGGTTGTCGAGCGAGCGCGCCGCGGCAGTGAGCCCCTTGACGAACTCGCGCAGAACCAGGCTCTCGTCGTTGATGACGAGGATTCGGCTGACGGGTTTCGGCATGGCGGTTGCTATAATCGCGGCAACCTCGCGCCGCGCCGGCTGCGCGCCTTCCGAGCCATCAGATCATGTCCCGAGCAGCGGTCGCCGAGTTCGCTTTTTCCGCAAACCCCCGCGCTGGCGACGCGCTCTGCCGTGGCCTACGCCAGCGATTTGATCGCGCGCGCGAGGCGGCTCTTGTTTCGATTGGCGGCGTTACGGTGCAGCACGCGCTTGGATGCGATGCGGTCGATTACGCCCTGCGACTTTTGCAGGGCGTGCTCCGCGGCGGACTTGTCGCCCGCGGCGATCGCCTTCTTGACGTTCTTGATCGCGCTGCGCACCGTGGTGCGCAGGCTCATGTTGTGGGTGCGGCGCTTTTCCGCCTGGCGGGCGCGCTTGCGCGCGGAAGCGATGTTTGCCATGAAGGTTGGACCGGGCTGAAAAAGGGGCGCATTGTAGCGGCTAACTCCCCGTCGCGCAAGGAAAATTGCGCCCCGCGCGGGCGTCCGCGGCGATGAACCTGCTGCGCGCCCTGGCCACCATCAGCAGCATGACGCTGCTGTCGCGGGTGTTCGGGCTGGTGCGCGATTTCTTCATTGCCCGGGTGTTCGGGGCCGGGCTCGCGACCGACGCCTTCTTCGTCGCCTTCCGCATCCCCAACCTGCTGCGCCGGCTGTTCGCCGAAGGGGCGTTTTCGCAGGCCTTCGTGCCGATTCTGGGCGAGTACCGCAACCGCCAGTCTCCCGAGGAGACCCGCGCCCTGGTGGACTGCGTCGCGAGCGTGCTGTTCATCGCGCTGGTGGTCGCCGCCGTGCTCGGCGTCGCGGCGGCGCCGCTGATCGTATACGTCACCGCACCCGGATTTGCGGCCGATCCCGGCAAGTTCGCACTGACGGTCGCGATGCTGCGCATCACCTTTCCCTATATTTTCTTCATATCGCTGGTGGCGTTCGCTGCCGGCATCCTCAACACCTGGAGCCGGTTCGCCATCCCGGCGTTCACGCCGGTGCTGCTGAACGTGAGCTTCATCGTCGCCGCGGCATTCTTCGCCGATCACTTTCACCCGCCCGCACTGGTGCTCGCCTGGGCGGTGTTCGGCGGCGGCGTGCTTCAGCTCGCCTTGCAGCTGCCGGCCCTCGGCAGGCTCGGCATGCGCCCGCGCTGGCGCTTCAACCCCCGCCACCCCGGGGTCAGCAGGATCCTGAAGCTGATGGGGCCGGCGGTGTTCGGCGTGTCGATCAGCCAGATTTCGCTTCTGATCAACACCATCTTCGCCTCGTTCCTCGCCGCCGGCAGCGTGTCGTGGCTGTACTACGCCGACCGTCTGATGGAATTCCCGGCGGGATTGCTGGGCGTGGCGCTCGGCACCATCCTGCTGCCGAGCCTGTCCAAGTATCATGCTGTGGCCGATAGCGACCAGTACGCCAAGTTGCTCGACTGGGGGTTGCGGGTGACGCTGTTGCTCGCGGTGCCGGCCGCGGTCGCGCTCGGGGTCATCGCGCTGCCCTTGATCTCGACCCTTTTCCACTACGGTCGCTTCACCGCCGCGGACGCCTGGATGACACGGCAGGCGCTGGTGGCCTACAGCGTCGGCCTGGTGGGCATGATCCTGGTGAAGATCCTCGCGCCGGGCTTCTATGCGCGCCAGAACGTGGTCACGCCGGTGAAGATCGGCGTGACCACGCTGGTGGTGACGCAGGCGATGAACCTCGCCTTCATCGGCCCGCTCAAGCACGCGGGGCTCGCGCTCGCGATCGGGCTCGGCGCCTGCCTGAACGCGGGCCTGCTGTACCGCTATCTGCGCCTGCACGGCATCTACCGGCCGCAGCCGGGCTGGGCTGCGTTCGCCGTCAAGGTGCTGTTCGCCGCCGCGTTGATGGCCGCCGCGCTGCACTTCGCCGCGGGCGAGGCGCAGTGGTGGCTGGGCGCGGGATGGCGCAGCAAGGTGCCCGCGCTCGCCGGCCTGGTGCTTGGCGGCGCCGCGGTGTATGGCGCCTGCCTGCTCGCGCTCGGATTTCGCGTGCGCGATTTTTCCCGCCGGAGCGCCGAGTGAGCGGCGCGCTGGCGGCATTCGCCGCGGCCGTCGCGGGCGACGATTCGAAGATCGACCTGGCGCGCGCCTGCCTGCAGATCGCCGAAGACGCCTATCCCGGTCTCGATGTCGAGCGCTATCTGGGCGAGATCGAGCGCCTCGCCATGCGCCTGCGCGGCCGCCTGCCGCAACCCTGCGGCGCCGAAGAGCGGGTCGTGGCGCTTAACCAGTTCCTGTTCGAGGACCTCGGCTACTGGGGCAACACGGACGAGTACTACGATCCGCGCAACAGCTATCTGAACGACGTGATCGAACGCAAGACCGGGATCCCGATCACGCTCGCCATCCTGTACATGGAAATCGGCCGCCGGGTCGGCCTGCCGCTCGAAGGCATCTCCTTCCCGGGACATTTCCTGGTGCGTCTGAGGATGCGCGGCGGGATGCTGGTACTCGACCCGTTCGGCGGCGGCGCGCCGCAATCGGAAGACGAGCTGCGCGAGCGCTTGCAGCGCGTCATTCCCGAAGGCGCGGCGGGCGAAGTTCCAGTCGCCGAGCTGCCGCTCGATCAGTTTCTCGAGCCGGCGACCAAGCGCCAAATCCTGGCCCGCGTGTTGCGCAACCTGAAGGGGATCTACCGCGAGTCCGACAAGCCGCAACGACTGCTCGAGGTGCTGAACAGAATCCTGGTCGTGACGCCCGAGGCGCACGCCGATCTGCGCGACCGCGGTCTGGTCTATCTGCGGCTCGAGGCGTTCAGGGCCGCGCTCAAGGACCTCACGGAATACCTGGAGCGCGAGCCCGAGGCGGATGACTTCGAGGAGGTCCGCGCCAGGGTGATGGAGCTGAGCGCGACCTGCTCCAGGCTCAACTGAGAATAGCTTGCAACAAGCTTACACAGAGGAATAGGCACGGGGCAGTTCTACGCTTACAATTCAGCCACCGAACCGGGCGTATTGCCACAGAAAGCGAGTGATTTCGCGCGGTTCCCGGTCATCTCGTTAAATCATCCAGGAGGAGAGTTATGCAGCGTCGTTCGTTTCTCAAGAAAGCGGCGGTAGGCCTTGCCGCCGGCTCGGTCGCCGCGCCGGCCATCGCGCAGTCGAACCCGAAGATCAGCTGGCGCCTTGCGGCGAGCTGGCCTAAGAGCCTCGATACGCTGTTCGGCGGTGCGGACATGATTGCCAAGTGGGTCGGCGAGATGACCGACGGCAACTTTTCGATCCGCACCTTCGCCGGCGGCGAAATCGTGCCGGGGCTGCAAGTGCTCGACGCGGTGCAGAACGGCACCGTCGAGCTCGGCCATACCGCACCGTACTATTACATCGGCAAGGATGTCGGCTTTGCCTTCGGCACCTGCGTGCCTTTCGGCATGAACGACCGGCAGTCCAACGCCTGGTGGCACTTCGGCGGCGGCAATGAAGTGATGGAGCCGCTATTCACCGAATACGGTGTGAAGGCGCTCCTGTCGGGCAATACCGGCACCCAGATGGGAGGCTGGTGGCGCAAGCCGATCAAGTCGCTCGCCGACATAAAAGGCGTGAAGTTCCGCATCGGCGGCCTGGGCGGGCGCGTGATCGCGAAGATCGGCGTAGTGCCGACGATGGTTGCCGGCGCCGACATCTATCCGTCGCTCGAGAAAGGAACGATCGACGCGGCCGAGTGGGTGGGACCGTACGACGACGAGAAGCTCGGGTTCCAGAAGGTCGCGAAGTACTACTACGCGCCCGGCTGGTGGGAAGGCGGGCCGCGCCTGATGACACTGGTTAACCTGAAGAAGTGGGACGAGTTGCCCAAGAACTACAAGGTCGCGCTCGAGACGGCCTGCCACGCTGCCAACGAGTGGATGATGGCGAAGTACGACCATGAGAACCCGAAGGCGCTGCGCCGCTTGATCGCGGGCGGCACCCAGCTGCGCTACTTCCCGAAGTCGGTGATGGAAGCCTCCGAAAAAGGCGCGTACGAGCTGTACAAGGAGTACATGGGCAAGAGCAAGCACTGGGCGCGCATTTATCCGCAGTGGCTGGCGTACCGAAACGAGGAGATAGAGTGGCACCGGTTCAACGACAACACGTACGAGAACTACCTCTGGCACTCGAAGATCAAGGCCAAGATCTGAACCAGCGTTAGGTCTGAAAACGAAAACCCCGCCTCGGCGGGGTTTTTTTTCGCGCCCCTACTTGGACGGCGGCTCGGGCTCGTCCTGGCTCGGATAGGGGTTCGATGCGGGTGGAGCGTTGTCGCCGCTGTCGCCCTGGTCCGCGGCTCCCGGGGGGGCGCCGGCGCCGCCCGGCGCATCGGAAGGCTGGTAGCGATCGTAATCCGGCAGCGGCACCGAGATGTGGATCTTCGACGGATCCATCTTTATGTGTTCCACGTTGCCGGTCACCAGCTGCGGGAAGGCTAGCACGATGGCGACCCCGATCACCTGAATCACCACGAACGGCACCGCGCCCCAGTAGATCTGCCCGGTGGTGATGGGCGCGGTGAGCTTGCCGGTAATCTTGTCGACGTATTCCTTCGCCGGCGACACGCTGCGCAGGTAGAACAGCGCGTAGCCGAACGGGGGATGCATGAACGAGGTCTGCATGTTGATGCCGAGCAGGATGCCGAACCAGATCAGGTCGATGCCAAGCTTGTCCGCCACTGGCGCAAGCAGCGGCACGATGATAAACGCCAGCTCGAAGAAATCGAGGAAGAACGCCAGCACGAAGGTGAGGATGTTGACGAAGATGAGGAAACCGAGGTGCCCGCCAGGCAGGCTGGTCAGCATGTTCTCGATCCACAGGTCGCCGTTGACGCCGCGGAAGGTAAGCGTGAACACGGTCGAGCCGATCAGGATGAAGATCACGAACGAGGACAGCTTGGCGGTGGAGTTCATCGCCTGCCTGAGCAGGCTCCAGGTCAGGCGGCGATTCATCATCGCCAGCGCCAGCGCGCCCGTGGCTCCCATCGCGCCGCCTTCCGTCGGGGTCGCGACGCCGAGGAAGATCGTCCCGAGCACCAGGAAAATCAGCGCCAGCGGCGGAACCAGGACGAACAGCACCCGGCCAAGCAGCTTCCAGCCGCGCAGCGTGCGTGCCTCGGGCGGCAGCGCCGGCGCGCGCTTGGGAGCGAATATCGTCACCCCCAGGATGTACAGCCCATACATGCTGGTCAGCACCAGCCCGGGGAAGATCGCGCCCTCGTACATGTCGCCCACCGAGCGCCCGAGCTGGTCGGCGAGCACGATCAGCACCAGTGAGGGCGGGATGATCTGCGCCAGCGTGCCAGAGGCGGCGATGATCCCGGTCGAAAGCCGCCGGTCGTAGCCGTAGCGCAGCATGATCGGCAGCGAGATCAGGCCCATCGAGATGACCGAGGCCGCCACCACGCCCGTGGTCGCGGCGAGCAACGCGCCGACGAACAGAACTGCGTAGGCCAGGCCGCCGCGTATCGGCCCGAACAGCTGGCCGATAGTGTCGAGCAGATCCTCCGCCATACCGCTGCGTTCCAGGATCAGGCCCATGAAGGTGAAGAACGGCACCGCCAGCAGCGTCTCGTTGTGCATGATGCCGAAAATGCGCTCGGGCAGTGCTTGGAACAGGGCGGGGGTCAGCAGGCCGAGCTCGATCCCGAGCCAGCCGAACGACAGGCCGATGGCGCCGAGCGAGAAGGTGACCGGGTAGCCGATCAGCAGGAAAACGGCCAGCGCCGCGAACATCATCGGCCCGACGTGGCCGGTTATGTATTCGATCATTTCGTGCCTTCCCCGACCTTGTCCTGGACCATTTCGAGCGCGGCTTCGACGTGCTTTTCCAGAGGGTCAGGAATCAGTCCCTTGAGGAACGCGATTCGCTTCACCAATTCCGACAGGCCCTGCAGCGTGAGCAGGAAGAAGCCCACCGGCACCAGCAGCTTCACCGGCCAGCGCAGCAGTCCGCCGGGGTCGGGAGAGACCTCGTGGACCATATAGGATTCCTTGAACATGAACCAGCCCAGGACCATGATGAAGATGGTCATCGGCAGCATGAAGAAGACGGTGCCGAAGATGTCGATCCAGATCTGCGTGCGGCGCGAGAAACGCTGCGCCACGACGTCGATCCGGATGTGCTCGTTGTGCAGCAAGGTGTATCCCGAGCACAGCAGGAATATGGCGGCAAACAGGTACCACTGCATTTCGAGCCATCCGTTGGAAGTCTTGTTCAGCACGTAACGCGACATCGCGTTGGCCGAGCTGATGAGCACCGCGGCGAGTACCAGCCAGTAAACCAGGTGTCCGATCCGCTCGTTGAGCCAGTCGACCGCGCGCGACAGCCTGAGCAACAGTTTCATCATTGCAATTCCTCGACGGTACAAGAAGCTGGAGCAGGCCCCTCTTGGCCTCTCCGGGCGGGAGATCGCCGGCCGGCGGACCGGCGGCCAAATCCTAGGGCGGGATTGTCACTTATTGGGGCCGGACTGGCAAAAAAAAGGATATGTACCGGATCCATTCCGGGGCCGGTCAAGCGGACGTCAGACCTCCGCCATGCGGTACTCTCGCGTGTCATGGTCAAGACCGCCGAGATGCGCAGTCGGTTTGCCGTGCCACTGATCGTGGTCGCGGAGTTGCTGGGCGCTTCGCTCTGGTTCAGCGCCAATGCCGCGGCCGGGGACCTGGCGCATGCCTGGGGACTCGACCTGGCGCAGCTTGGAGCCCTGACCAGCGCGGTGCAGCTCGGCTTCATCGCCGGCACCCTGTTCTTTTCCCTTTCTGGTCTGGCCGACCGCTTCGCCGCGAGCCGGATCTTCGCCGCCTGCGCGCTGTTGGGCGCGCTCGCCAACGCGGGGTTCGCCCTCGCCGCCCACGGCATCGTAGACGGCAGCCTGTACCGCTTTGTCACCGGGTTCGCGCTCGCGGGGATCTACCCGCTCGGCATGAAGCTGGTGGTGACCTGGGCGCCGGCGCGCGCCGGCGAGACGCTTGGTTGGCTGGTCGGAATGCTCACGCTCGGCACCGCCCTGCCGCACGCGATCCGCGCCGCCGGGAGCGGCGCCTCGTGGCGGGTCGCGGTGCTGGCGGCTTCGGCCTGCGCCCTGGTCGCCGGCCTGATGGTGCTTGCGCTCGGCGACGGCCCGCACCTGCGACGCGCCGCGGCCGCGCGCAGTCCGGGCTGGGGGAGCGTGCTGCGCGCTTTCAGGGTGCCGGCCTTCCGCGCCGCGGCGCTCGGCTATTTCGGCCACATGTGGGAGCTGTACGCGCTGTGGACAATCACGCCCGCGCTGGTCGCCGCGGCGCTGGCGCGCGCGGGCACGGCCGACGCGGTGAGCGTCTCGGCCTGGTCGTTCGCGGTCATCGCGGTGGGAGGGGCAGGCTGCGTGCTCGGCGGCTCGCTCAGCCGCCGCTACGGCAGCGCGCGCGTCGCCGCGGCCGCGCTCGGCGTCTCGGGCGCCATGTGCCTCGCCTATCCGCTGGCGGGCGGAGCGCCCGCCTCGGTAGCGCTCGCGCTGCTGCTGGTCTGGGGCGTGGCGGTGGTGACCGACTCGCCGCAGTTCTCCGCACTCTCGGCGCGCGCCTGCCCGCCCGAACTGCTCGGCAGCGCGCTCGCGCTGCAGAACAGCATCGGCTTCCTGATCACCGTCTTCTCGATCAGCGTCGCGACCGCTTTGCTGCCGTCCATCGGCGACCGGGTGGCGTGGCTGCTGCTGCCGGGACCGTTGCTCGGATTGCTCGGGTTTGCTCCGCTTGTTCGCGGCCGTGCGGAAAAGCCGCTATAATTCATCATTTTAAGCGCGCCAGATGGTCGTCACGCACGGCTCCGTATTGCCCGTCCGAGGCGCGCGCGCGCTTACCATCGGCAACTTCGACGGCGTGCACCTCGGCCACCAGGCGATGCTCGAGCGCGTGGTGGAACAGGCGCGCGCCCTCGGCGTGGAGTCCTGCGCGCTGACCTTCGAGCCGCACCCGCGCGAGTTTTTCGCTCCCGACGCCGCGCCCGCGCGCCTGAGCAGGCTGCGCGAGAAGCTCGAGCTGATCGCAGCCGCCGGAATCGAGCACGTGCACGTCGCGCGCTTCGATGCGCACCTTGCGTCGCTCGCCCCGGAGCGCTTCGTCGAGCAGGTTCTGGTGCGCGGCCTGCGGGCGGCCTGGCTGCTGGTGGGGTGCGACTTTCGCTACGGCGCGCGCCGTGCGGGCGATTTCGCGGCGCTCGAGGGCGCGGCGCGCGCTCACGGCTTCGCGCTCGAGGCCATGCCGGAGGTCAAGCTCGGCGGCGAGCGAATCTCGAGCTCGGCGGTGCGCGAAGCGCTGCTGGCGGCGGATTTTCGTCGTGCCGAGCGGCTTCTCGGCCGTCCTTACGCACTCTCGGGCCGCGTGGCGCATGGCGCCAAGCTCGGGCGCAAGCTCGGCTTCGCCACCGCCAACCTGATGCTGCCAAGGCGCGCGCCGCTGGCCGGGATCTACGTGGTCGAAGCCTGCGGCGCCGACGCAGCCGACGGCGCGCGATGGTTGCCCGGCGTGGCCAGCGTGGGAAGGCGGCCGACGGTGAACGAAGTTGCGGTGCCGCTGCTCGAAGTGCATTTGTTCGATTTCGCCGAGGAGCTGTATGGTCGGCACCTGCGCGTGCGGTTCATCGAACGGCTGCGCGACGAAGCGAAGTATCCGGATCTGAACACGCTGCGTGCGGCAATCGCGCGCGACGTGGCGCAAGCGAAGGAGTTTTTTGCCAAACATGGTTGATTTCAAGAGCACGCTGAATCTTCCCGACACTCCGTTTCCGATGCGCGGCGACCTCGCCAAGCGCGAGCTCGGTTGGGTGCGCGACTGGCAGCAGCGCGGCGTCTACAAGCGCCTGCGCAGCATCGCCAGGGGCCGCCCGCGCTTCGTGCTGCACGACGGCCCGCCGTACGCGAACGGCGACATCCACATCGGCCACGCGGTAAACAAGATCCTGAAGGACGTGATCGTGAAGTCGCGCACGTTGTCCGGCTTCGACGCGCCCTACGTGCCGGGCTGGGATTGCCACGGCATGCCGATCGAGGTGCAGATCGAGAAGAAGCACGGCAAGCACCTCTCGGCCGAGGAAACCCAGCGCCTGTGCCGCGCCTATGCCGCCGAACAGATCGAGCGCCAGAAGGTCGACTTCCGGCGCCTCGGCGTCATGGGCGACTGGGACAACCCCTACCTCACGATGGCCTACCGCAACGAGGCGGACGAGATCCGCGCGCTGGGTACGCTGCTCGGCAAGGGCTACGTCTACCGCGGCCTGAAGCCCGTCAACTGGTGCTTCGACTGCGGCTCGGCGCTGGCCGAGGCCGAGGTCGAGTACGAGGACCGCAAGGACCTGGCGATCGACGTCGGTTTTCCGTTCGCCGATCGCGACAGGATCGCCAAGGCATTCGGACTGCCGAAGCTGCCGGATAAACCCGGCTTCGCGGTGATCTGGACCACGACGCCGTGGACCCTTCCCGCCAACCAGGCGCTCAATGCGCATCCCGAATTCACCTACCACCTGGTGGACACCGAGCGCGGCCTGCTGATCCTTGCCGCGGACCTGCAGCAGAGCTGCCTCGCGCGCTACAAGCTGAGCGGCACGACGCTCGCCGGCTGCACGGGTTCGGCGCTGGAGGGGATCGCGTTTTGCCATCCCTTCTACGACCGGCTGTCGCCGGTCTACCTCGGCGACTACGTAACGCTCGATACCGGCACCGGAATCGTGCACTCGGCGCCGGCCTACGGCGTGGAGGACTTCGAGTCCTGCCGCCGCTACGGCATGAAGGACGAGCAGATCCTGACCCCAGTGCAGGGCGACGGCAGGTTCGTTAAATCGCTGCCGCTGTTTGGCGGTGCGATGATCTGGGACGCGAATCTCGAGATCGTGGCCGAGATCGAGCGCCGCGGCGCGCTGTTCGACAAGGCGCCCTACGTCCACAGCTACATGCACTGCTGGCGGCACAAGACGCCGGTGATCCTGCGCGCCACGGTGCAGTGGTTCGCCGGCATGGACGCGACCCCCGGCTACCGCGGCGTGAAGCCTGCCGAGACGCTGCGCGCCACAGCACTGCGCGGAATCGATGCCACGCGCTTCTTCCCTGCCTGGGGCCAGGCGCGGCTGCACGGGATGATCGCCAGCCGCCCGGACTGGACGCTGTCGCGCCAGCGCCAGTGGGGCGTGCCGATGCCGTTCTTCATCCACAAGGAGACCGGCGAGCTGCATCCGGACACGCTCGAGCTGCTCGAGGCAGTGGCCAAGCGCGTCGAGGAGGGCGGCATCGAGGCCTGGCAGAGGCTCGATGCACGCGAGCTGCTGGGCGACGATGCGCAGCGCTACGACAAGATCAAGGACACGCTCGACGTGTGGTTCGATTCCGGCTCGACGCACTTCACCGTGCTGCGCGGCTCGCACAGGGGCGAGACCGCGTTCCCCGCCGACCTCTATCTCGAGGGCTCCGACCAGCACCGCGGCTGGTTCCATTCCTCCCTGCTGGTTTCGTGCATGATGAACGGCGTGCCGCCGTACAAGGCCTTGCTCACGCACGGCTTCGTCATCGACATGGAAGGACGCAAGATGTCGAAGTCGCGCGGCACCGGGATGTCGCCCCAGGAGATCAACGGCACGCTCGGCGCGGAGATCCTGCGCCTTTGGGTGGCGAGCACCGACTACTCCAGCGAGCTGAATCTGTCGAAGGAAATCCTCAAGCGCGTGGTGGAAAGCTACCGCCGCATCCGCAACACGCTGAGGTTCCTGCTGGCGAACACGTCCGACTTCGACCACGCGCGGCACGCGGTCCCGCTGGCCGAGATGATCGAGATCGACCGCTACGCGCTCGCGCTGACGGCGCGCCTGCAGCAGGAGCTCGAGGCGGACTACGAGCGCTACCAGTTCCACCTCGTTGTGCAGAAGCTGCAGACCTTCTGCTCCGAGGACCTGGGCGCGTTCTACCTCGACATCCTCAAGGATCGCCTCTACACCTGCCGCGCGGACTCGCACGCGCGCCGCTCGGCGCAAACCGCGCTCTACCACGTGACCCACAGCCTGGTGCGCTTGCTGGCGCCGATCCTGAGCTTCACCGCCGAGGAGCTATGGGCCGTGTTCACGGGCGGCGGCGACGACAGCGTGTTCTTCCACACCTGGCACGCGCTGCCGGCGCTCGAGGAGCCGGAGCAACTGATGGCCCGCTGGAGCCGCCTGCGCGCGCTGCGCGCCCCGGCGCGCAAGCGCATCGAAGATCTGAGAGCCGAGGGCAGGGTAGGCTCGTCCTTGCAGGCGGAGGTCGACTTCCATCTCGACGGCGCCGACTACGATCTGCTCGCCAGCCTGGGCGACGACCTCAGATTCGTCATGCTCACCTCGGCCGCACGGGTGCATCGCACGACCGAGGAGCGCGTCGACGTAGCGCCCAGCGAGCTGATCAAGTGCGAGCGCTGCTGGCACTATCGCGAGGACGTCGGCGCCGACGCGGCGCGCCCCGGTCTGTGCGGGCGCTGCGTCGCCAACCTCTACGGCGAGGGCGAGGCACGCCGGCATGCCTAGGCGCTCCGCCTGGTTCGCGCTCGCGCTGGCGGTTGTGGTGGCGGACCAGCTCTGCAAGTGGGCGGTCCTGGCGGTGTTCGCCCCCGGCGAGCGGCGGGCGCTGAGCGGCTTTTTCAACCTGGTGCTGGCGTTCAACAAGGGTGCGGCGTTCAGCTTCCTGGCCGGCGCGCCGGGCTGGCAGACTCCGCTGTTCATCGCGGTGGCCGTGGTCGCGATCGTGGTCGTGTCCGTGCTGCTGGTGCGATCGCCCGCAGACCCACTGGTGCGCGCCGGCCTCGCGCTTATCCTGGGAGGCGCGTTCGGCAACTTGATCGACCGGGTGCGCTACGGCCAGGTGGTCGATTTTCTCGATTTTCACGTCTACAGCTGGCACTGGCCGGCGTTCAACGTCGCCGATTCGGCGATCACGATCGGCGCCGGTCTGCTGATCTACGAAAGCCTGCTGCACCGGGGAGCGGACGGTGAGCGCAGACGCTGACGGCGGGGTGATGACCCTGCACTATCGCCTTAGGCTCGAGGACGGAACCGAGGTGCTGTCCACCTTCGGCGGCAATCCCGCCACGCTCGCGCTCGGGCGCGGCGAGCTCGCGCCAGGGCTGGAGAAGTGCCTGGCGCATGCAGCGCCGGGCGGCAGCTACGTGTTCGAGCTCGCGCCGACGCAGGCGTTCGGCGAGCGGCGCGAGGACCTGGTGCAGTCGTTGCCGCGTGCGTCCTTTGCGCAAGGCTTGGCGCTCGAGGTGGGCGCGCTGATCGAGTTTTCCGCTCCGGACGGCACGCGCCACGCAGGGCAGGTGCGCGAGCTTCAAGTCCAGGATGTGCTGGTGGATTTCAATCACCCGCTCGCCGGGCGGCACGTGCGCTTCGAGGTGGAGGTTCTCGCCATCGCCCGATGATGGCAACATACGCCGATGAAAGAAGATTCCCGGCAAACCGAGGTCCTGCTTGCGAATCCGCGCGGTTTCTGCGCCGGGGTCGAGCGCGCGATCGAGATCGTCGAGCGCGCGCTGGAGCAGTTCGGCGCGCCGATTTACGTCCGGCACGAGATCGTGCACAACAGGTTCGTGGTCGACGGCCTGCGCGCCAAGGGCGCGGTGTTCGTCGACGAGCTGGACGAGGTACCCGCCGGCAGCACCGTGATCTTCAGCGCGCACGGTGTGTCGAAGTCGGTGCGCGCGGAGGCCGAGGCGCGCGGCCTCAAGGTGTTCGACGCGACCTGCCCGCTGGTGACCAAGGTGCACGTTGAGGTGGCGCAGATGCTCAAGCAGGGGCTCGAGATCGTCATGATCGGACACCGCGGCCATCCCGAGGCCGAAGGCACCATGGGGCAGGCCGACTCGCACATCCACCTGGTGGAAACGGTAGCTGACGTCGCCGGGCTGCGAGTCGCGGAGCCCGCCAAGGTCGCCTACGTGACGCAGACTACGCTCTCGGTGGACGATGCCGAACAGGTGGTGGCCGCGCTGCGGGCGCGGTTTCCGCAGATACGCGGGCCGAAGAAGGCCGATATCTGCTATGCGACGCAGAACCGCCAGGACGCAGTGAAGCTGATGGCGCCACGCTGCGACGTGGTGATCGTGGTCGGCTCGCCCAACAGTTCGAACTCGAACCGCCTGCGCGAGGTGGCGCGCAACATAGGCACCGAGGCCTACATGATCGACCGCGCCGCGGACCTGAGTCCGGAATGGATCGCCGGCAAGCACCGCATCGGCGTCACCGCCGGCGCGTCGGCGCCCGAGGTGCTGGTGAACGATGTGCTGGCGCGGCTCAAGGAGCTCGGCGCGGCCCGCGTCTCGCAGCTCGACGGCATCAGCGAGAACGTGGTGTTCACGCTGCCGCGCGATCTGGCGGCGAAGAAGTAGGCGCGGGCGTGCTCAGCGCCAGCCGGCGCCAGGCGCCGGCGCCGGCGTCGGGCTGTCGAAGCTGACCTCAATCGTCATTTGCGTCTTGACCGGGTGCTTGTTCTTCATCCCGGGGCTGAAGCGCGCTGCGCTGAACGCGCGCTCTGCGGAGTGCTCGAACATGCCTGGCGGCTGGGCGCGCAGGGTCTCGACACGATCGACGATGCCCTTCTCGTTGATGTAGAGCCGCAGCACGACCTTGCCTGACAGGCCGCGGCGCGCCGCCGTTTCGGGATACTCGGGGTGGACACGGGTCTTGATGCCCGGGCGCACGTCGAGCTCGCGCGTAGGGTAGTAATTCGCCCGCGCCGGCCCAGCCGCGGGCTCCGCCGCCGCGGCGTGCACGGCGATCGAGACGACAATCGCCCCCGCCAGCCGCGGCAGTCGAGGTCCAGGCATTCTTTCGCCCGTTACTCGCGGATCAGCTCGCGCCAGGACACGCGCCGGCCAGTGATCGACGGCGGCGACACCGGCGTTTCCTGCGTGAGCTGCTGGTTGTCGGCCGTGGTCACGATGGTCTTCACTGTCCCGCCAGGCAGCTGAATCACGTTGATGCCGACCACCAGCGAGGCGCCGATTTTGGTGCTGGTCATGTTGGCCGTCGCGCCGGTGACGTAGCTTCCCGACTTGTAGTCGAGGAAGTTGACCCAGCCGTAGCCACCCGCGACGCAAGTGTTGTTAGACGGTACGTTGCTCGGTACCACCAACGTCCCGAGCTGCAGTACCGGGTCGACGTTGGCCCGTTCGCCGGAGTCCGGCAGGTCCACGTACCAGCCCTTCTTGGTGGTCCAGTCCACGGCGTTGCTGGTGGCGGTCCGAGTGTCCGGGCCGGTCGCGGTGAGCGTCTGCTGCACGAACGCGCTGTTGGCGCGAATCGTGAACGGCGTGCTGGTGAGATCGTCCGCGAAGGCGTAGATGCTCTGCACCTGGGTTGTCGTGGTATCGCTGGTGCCGAGCAGTTTGCCCGTCGCGACGTAGACCACCGGCATGTTGTTAATCAGCGCGAGCTCCGGCCGCGTAGTGATCGGCTGCGGTGTGCCGCCGGGGTCGGCCAGCGTAGTCATCCTGACTGCGGTCAGATAGCCCGCCGCGCCAGGATCGAGCTGGATGCGCCACACGTTGCCCTTGAGGTCGACGGCGTACACGCGCTGCGCCGTGTTATTGAGGAACGAGTTGTCGACCCAGGCATTGATGCGCGACAGGCCGCTCGGGTCGACGGTTCCGGCCGTGCACGGCGCCGTGCTGCTCAGGCCGTCGCAACCGACGCCGGTGCCGATCCGGTTCAGGATCGCGCCGGTCTGGGCGTCGACGATGTACAGGTACCCCTGTCCGTTGCCCGGAAACACGTTGTTGTAACCTGAACTGACGAGCACGATCCATTTGCCGTCCGACATGCGCTTGGTGATGATCGGGTTGCCGAACGACAGGCCGATATTGCAGTCCTGGTAATAGGTGCCGCTGTTGGCCTGCGCGTCCGTCAGGCAGGTCGTGCCGCTGCCTCCTTTGAGCTCCCACAGCGCCTTGGGATTGTCCGGGTCGGTGACGTCGAGCGCGTAGTAGCCGCGGCCGCCCGCGTTCAGGCCTCCGACCAGGATCGTGTGCCAGTTCGTTACCGTTGAGCACGGCGTCAGCGTGGTATGGCCGAAGCACACGTCGCCCACGGCCGGCGAGCCATCGACGAAGTACTCGTGCGAGTACGGAATGGACGCCAGGTCCTTCAGGCGCGGCATGACGACGCTCGGAATATAGGCCCAGCGCTCGGAGCCTTCGCCGCTCACCGGGCTGGTGTTCAGGGTCCCGGTGAACGCATCGTCCGTGGTGACGACCGTGGTAATGCCAGCAGTCTGGTAGTAGGGAATGTTGTCCGGGTCGGTCTCGAAGGCGTGCAGCATGCCGTCGTTCGAGGCCGCGAAGATGGTCCCCTTGCGCGTCCCGGTCGTGCCGTCGGTCAATTTCTTGAAGTCCTGGTAGAACGGATCGAAGCCAGCGTACGAGCCGGTATCGTAGCCGAACGGTGCCGCCTTCACGTAGGCCGGCTGGGCATCGACGATGTCGCCCAGCAGGTGCGTGCGGTTGCGGTACAGGTCGGTGGTCGCGGTGCCGCCCTGGCTTTCGTTGGCGGTGTCGCCACGCAGATAATCGACCAGATTCTGCTTGGAGGCCGATACGTTGCGCATGCTGCCGTCCGTTGGCCAGGGAACCGCCTGCGGCAGAGTGAGCGGATCGAAGTAGCCCATGTCGCTCGTGGAAAGCTCCGCCTCGCCGCCGCAGGCGGGATACAGCGTGCTGGCGTAGGCGCCGGGCCAGCAGAACGCCTTGAGGCGGTTGCCGTTGCCGGTGGTGGGCGCGCTGGTGTCGGTGGGGTCGTAGGTATAGATGCGGCGGTCCGCGGCGGTGCGTTGGTCGAGCAGCGACGACGCCGACCACAGCGTGCGATAGGCGACGAAGCCGGTGCTGAGGTCGATCGTGCGCGCCTCCAGGTCCCCGGTCCATTCCACCGTCTGGTACTGCGCGGTGAAGGCGAAGTTGTCGCCCGCGACCGGCTGCAGGTTGGAGGTCGCCGCCGCCGCGCCGGCGCCCACGCGCGACTGAAGCGAGTTGATCGTCTGCGCCAGGCTGTTGGCCAGGTCGACCGGGTCCCTGGCGCTGAAGAAGGTGCCGCGCCCGTTCACTGCCGCGTGCCACAGGTCGTCCAGCGCCGTTTCGGCGTTGGCAACCGGCACCGGCCAGTTTTTCGCCCCCTGCTTGATGTCGAAGAAGTCGCCGCTGGTCTGCGACTCGTAGTTCGGATCGTAATTGAGCTGGCCGGCGAGACCGAGGCCGACCGTGAAGGTCGTCATGTGCTGGAACGAGGCCGAGTCCTTCTGCGTGGTCGGCACGTTGTCCGCCAAGTCCGTGCGCAGGTCGGTCTTGTAGTAGTACATCGCCACGTCGGCCAGCGTATTGGTTGAGCCCGCCAGGCCGCCGTCGTAAGCGCCGAACGCGCGCGTGGAATAGCCGGCGTCGACGTTGTCCTGGTTGCCGATCGAGCCGCCCGAGAGGTCCTCCCCCGCGCTGCCGTTCCAGTAGCCGTCGGTCATCACGATCGAGAAGTTCGGCTGGCAGGAGTACTGGATCGGGCTCGGGTCCATGCCGCTGTTGATGCCGGCCGTGACGTTGGCGTAGTAGCGCCCGACGCGCGACAGCGCTTCGCGCAGCGGCGTGCTGCCGTTGCTGCCGGTACCGTAGACGTGCTGGTACCAAAGGTCTTTCTGGGCCCCGGCGCCGCCGACGAAGTCGTCGACCTTGAGGTAGCGGCTCGACGAGACGGGGCTGCCCGGGTTGATGGTGATGAAGCCCACGCGGTACTGGCTGGTGAGGGCGAGAAAAGCACGGCCGATCGCGGTCTTCGCCATCGTGTCGCGCATGCGGTAGTAGGCGTACCAGTTGGCGAAGTTGGTCATCTCCTCGCTGTAGCTGCAGGTCGCGCTCGCGCAGTCGCCGCGCGCCGGGTAGCGCGGGAAGGTCTTGGGCACGGAGTTGGTCGGCGGATCCTGGAACGGGGTGATGTTGGTGCGCACGAAATCGCCGACGCCGAGGCGGCCGTTGTTCGGGTCCACGCCGCCGGTGAAGTTGCTGCTCGTGGTTTCGATGTCGCCGTTGGTGGCGCCGCCGCCGAAGGTCGCGCCGTTGCCCGCGCTCAGGCCCGAGGTGCTCACGCTTAGGTTGGTGCCGTTGACCTCGGCGCCGGTGCCCGCCGGGGCGGTGATCGTGACGCTGTTGCCCGACGCGCCGGCGCTGTAGCCGCTGCCGCCGCTGCCGATCGCCGCGGCGATCGCCGTGGCCATCCAGGCATTGCGCGCATTGCCGTTGCCCGAGCAGCCTGCGCCGCTGGTGCAGGTAATCGACGACAGGATCAGCGGCGTGCCGTTCACGCTCATGCTGTTGACGCGATCGTTGCGGCTGGTGCCCGAAACCGTGAACGTGGCGCTCGCCTGCGTCACCGGCGTGCCGCTCGTTTGCACGACGACCGAGGCGCCGTTCCAGGTCGAACAGTCGTTCGCCGTCATGCAGCTGCTCGGCGCGGTGATTGTCACCACGTTGTTGGAGACGCTCGCCGCATAGCCCGCGGCGATCGCACCGCGGATGCTGGCGGCGGCGGTGTTCGGATTGATCGGCCCGGTGGCGCTCACCGTCGCGGGGGCGATGATATTGACGCCTTTCACGTAGATCGCGCTGATCGAGCCGGGATAGCTGTCGCCCTGCGGGTTGGTGACCGTGATCGTCGCCTTCGCCGGGGCCGAGCCCGTGGCGGCAATGGTGACGTAGCCGGTGAATTTGGGCCGCGTAAAGCTGCCCTGGTATTTCGCCTGGCAGGTGGTGGGCGGGAGGTCGTTGCAATATCGCACCGGCGCCGGCACCGTGTAGCTGCCGGTCGGCGCGCTCGCCACGGTGCAGACCGTCAGCGTCCGGTCGGTGCAATATTCGGTCGGGACGATGCGGTAGTAGTACGGCGCGCCATAGGTGAACTTGATCGCGTTGGAAGAATCGAGGCCGTAGCCGTATTTGGTGTCAGGGTAGGAATACGAGCCGTTTTGCCTGCAATTCGGGCCGGTCGCGGGATCCGACTTCAACGTGCACCAGACGCGGTCCGGATAGTTGCTGACCAGGTTGGCGGTCGACACCGTCGGCCCGCCGCCGTTCATGTCCATGCTGTCCTTGCGGAAGGCATTCATGGTCGAAAGGCTCACGCCGTCGGTCGGCACCGCGGTCCAGTTGGCGGTGTTGGCGGCGTTCATCGCCGGCTTCGAAGAGCCGTCGAAGTTGACCGCCGGAAAATAGCGAATGGTCGGGTTGTAGTACTGGGTGTTCAGGTCCGGCGTCATCAGCGGCGGGTCGCCGACCTCGCAGTTGGCGAGCGTATCGGTGATCGATCCGCCCGAATCGAGGGAATCGAAGCACAGCCGGTTGCTGCCGCCGAAATGGCGCCCCAGGTAGTCCGGCGTGTACTGCTGGACCATCGAGCCCGAATCGTCGAGGATCAGCATGATATTCGGCGGCACGTTGGCCGCTGGCAGCGCCAGCGGCTGCTGCGCGATGTCGGTCGGCGCGGCGTACACGTCTGCCGCCAGCGCAATTGCCGAGACAATCGCGAGATGGAATGTCGTGTGCAGCAGCTGTCTGGTTTTCATCTTTATCTCCCGCGCGGCGGTGCTCAGTAGACCGTCGCTTGAACGATGCTCACCGAATTGCGCGGACCTGTCACGCGCACGGTAATTCTGTAGAACGCGCCCGTCGGCGCGGCAATCGCGTAGCCGCCGTAGCTCGCTTGGCCCCTGGTGCTCGAGGAATTGCTCGTTGCGCCGCTGGCGCGGATGCAATTGACGCTCGCCGGGTCGCCGGGCAGCTCGCACAGGCGCTGGATGACGTAGCTCACCTGGTTGCCGGCGGCGTCGGTGCCCGCGCTCGCTGCAGTGCTCCAGTCGAAGGGCGTCTTGGTGGGGTCGCCGCCCACCAGGTCGACGTTGGTCTGAAATGTCGAGTAATAGGCGCTTGCCGGGATGTCGACGTACAGCGGCGGGCCGCCGTTGCTCATCAGCCAGCCGCGCCCGGCCTCGATCCCCAGGTCGCCCGCGGCAGTGGCGCTCTGCTTGAACGCCAGGTTGCTGGCGATCAGGCTGCCCGTATCGACCCCGCGCATCAGCGCAAGTCCCGCCAGCGACATGGCGACCAGCACGATCAGCGCGATGAACAGGATCGCGCCGCGCTGCGCGCGCAGCGATACCAAGGCGAGCCGGCTCACGAGACCCTCCAGATCATGTTGCGCAGCGGGACCACGGTCTCGAACACGCGGTAGCGGTAGCAGCGGTCCTGGCTGGTCGCCGTGGTGACGTCGATCGCGCTGAAGGCGGACCCGGACCCGGACCCGGACCAGACCGGAATGGCGGTGGTCGCGGCGCAGTTGCCTCCCGGCGTCGCCGGTCGCTCGTAGCTTCCCACCCGCGCCAGCACCGCGAGCCGCACCGCGATGACCTGTTGCCACTCCGCGCCGGTGGCGGGTGTCGTGCTGTCGTAGCTGTCGATGATGCCGTCGTTGGCCACGTACGTCGTGTTGCTGACCGTTCCGTTGTTGACGCCGTTGTCCTTGCCGTACTGCGCTTTCAGGTCGACTATGCCGTCGAGCAGGTCGTAGGGCGTGCCGCCGGTGGCGCTCTGCAGGACATTGTCGGTCAGGCGCAGCGATCCCTGGCAGCCCGAGGTGCAGGTCGGGTCGGTCTTGACCACCGAGTAGATGTGAACGATCGGGTTGCCGAGATTGAACACCAGGCTGTTGGTGCCGTAGGCGGGAAATAGCCCGCCGCCGGACGGGTTGTAGGGCGCGCTGCCGCCCGGATTGTGCTGAATCTTGGCCGCCGACGTCTGGATCGTGGTGATCTGCTCCAGCGTGCAGACCACGGGCGCGGTGCCGCTCACCAGCAGCACCTTGTCGCCGACCGTGAAGCCGGCCGTGCCGTCAACGTTCAGTTCGGCCGAGCTGTTCGGCATCGGCTTGGTGAGCGTGCTCGGCACCATGCGGTTGGCGTCCGACGAATACATGATGGTGAGCGTGTCGGGGGTCCCGGCGGTGTGGGGCGGTAGGTTAATGACGACCGGGGCGAGCGTGAGGTTCCGCAGCGTGCCGCCCAGGCTGCCCGAGTAGTTCGGGTCGTAGTACCAGTTGATCGTGCCGCAGCCGAGCGCGCGCGAGTCGGCGAGGCCGTAACCCGCCATGCGCAGGTCGCGCTGAACCGTAAACAGCGCGATCGTGCCGTTGGTCTGCGCCCCAGTAGCGCCAAGCGTGGAGCGGTTGAAGTTGTCGCTGGAGAGATAGGCTTGCGTGATGATCAGGATGCCGATCAGGCCAATCGCGACTGCGACCAGTATCTCGACCAAGCTCATTCCGCGCTGTATGCGTTTCATCGCCCGCCTCACATCGGATCGTTGATCTGGGCGACCATGATGTAGCGGCTCACCACCGTCTCGCCGGGGCGTTTCCAGCGCACGGTGACCGTCGCCTGCCGGCCGACGATCGTGATGACCGGCGCGGTCGTGGCCGGAGCGACCGGATCCTGCGGCAGGAGGCTGGCGACCCGGGTGTTCCAGGCCGTGCGGCGGGCGTTTCCCGCGCCGGCGTCGTCGTAGCTCAGGATGTTGGCGCGGTCGACCCACATCTGGCCGACGATTTCGTTCGCCAGATAAGCGGCCTCGGAGCGGTATTTCGAGTCGATCGTGGTGCGGATGCCGACCGCCTGCATGCCGAGCATGGCCAGTATCCCGATCGTGAAGATCAGGATCCCGACCAGTGCTTCCAGCAGCATGATGCCCTTTTGCTGCGATGCCGGTTTTATTGTCATAGGAAATTCACTCTCGTCAGCATTTGCGCGGGTCGTTCGCGGCGGTAACCTGTGGGTCGCACATGCGCGATTGCCCGCCCGACGATACAAGAATGCGCATGCAGCGCATGGTGCCGTTGGTCGGGTCGACGTACTGGCAGGTGCCGGAGGTGTTGGTGACGTCGATCTGAGTGATGCCGCCCGCGGGGACGCGCCCCAGTCCCGTGAACACCACTGTCGAGCCGCCGGCCACCGTGATCCTGGCGTTGCTCGTACCTTCGGTCGCCGAGCGCGATTGAACCAGCTGCGGCGCGACGGTGTCCGAGGGCGCGGCATTGCAGGCGCCGGTCGGATCGGCTTGGCTTACAACCCAGGCGAGCGACGTCGTGCTGAGCGTGCAGGCAGCCGTCAAATCGCTCACGAACTGGAATCGCACCGGAGAATTGCGGCGGATCGCTTCGTTGCGCGCGAGCTGCAGCCCGTCGAGTGCAGAGCCCGCAGCGTTGCGGATCTGCGAGTTCTGCAGAAAGATGCCGAACGAGGGCACCGCCACGAACAGCACCAGAGCGACGATGGCCAGGCCGATCATCAGCTCGATCAGCGTCACGCCGCGTTGAAAGAAACGAATCAGCACGACTCGCCCTTCTTCGTCACCCAGCAGGTCGCCGAGTTGTTCCAGCCCGTCACAGGCGAGCTGAAAGTCGAAGTCCTGACGTTGGATTCGTTGATGGTGTACTGGAATCCGGTCACACCGCCGAGTCCGGTGGCAGTGATCGTGTATGTCTGATCCCCTAGTGCGCTCGCTGTGCCGGACACGCAGGTAATGGTGAAGTACTTCGCATTGGCGCCGCTCGGCATGGCCACGCCGCAGGCTCCGCCGGTGCCGTACATGCGGTTGTCGGCGTAGTATTTCTCCAGCTGCAGGCGTGCGCCCGAGAGGTTGGAGACCGCCTCGGATATCTTGCCGCGCTGGATGTACTGGATGTAGGAGGGTACGGCGATCGCCGCCAGGATCGCCACGACCACGACGGTGATCATGAGCTCGATCAGTGTGAAGCCGGATGCCTTGCGCATGGGAATCCCCTTTGTCCGTGAATGCATGCTAGGAGCTTGCCGAGCAAGTATGCAAAAGCGGGCGACCGGCGGCCTGATCCGCGGCGTGAACGGCGCCTGGGGCCCACGCAGGTAGGACATTCTTCACATTCGGAGTCGGGCCGGCCGATTGGCGTATAATTCGCCGCTCGTGCGCCGAGACGATGGCGGCGCGCAGCGCTGGTGTAGCTCAGTTGGTAGAGCAACTGATTCGTAATCAGTAGGTCCGCCGTTCGAGTCGGCGCACCAGCACCAAGGTCCCGTCGGCCTCAGACCACCGACTCACGCGATGGCCGCCCGCATTCTCGTAGTGGACGACGACCCGGACATTCTGGGTCTGCTGCGGCTGCACCTTTCCTCGGCGGGCTACGAGGTGCGCACGGCCGCGGACGGGATCCAGGCCGGGTACACCGTGCTCTCCGACCCGCCCGATCTCATCGTCACAGACGTGAACATGCCGTACATGGATGGGTTCGAGTTCGTGGCCGCGCTCAGGGCCGACACGACCCTGCCTTACATTCCGGTGATCTTCCTGACCTCGGTCGAGGATGGCGACGGGCGCGGCCACGAGCTCGGCGCGGTGGCCTACCTGACCAAGCCCGTGCGCGCCGACCGCCTGCTGTCTGTGGTCGCGCAGCATGTCGCCGGCGGAGCGCACCCGATCGGCTGAGGCGAGCCGGGCGCGCAGTTACTTGCAGTCGCGCAACTCGCTTTCCTGTATCGATTGCGCGACCTGGCGCAGCTGCGCACGCAGCGCCGCGTCGGTGTCGCGCACCCGCAGCCAGACCTTCGGCACCTGGCTCACGCGCGCCCCGACCTCAGCGCTTCGCACGCCCTTGGCTTTTAATTCCGCAAGGTGCGCCTGCGCTGCCGCTTCGCTGCCGAAGACGCCGAGCGAGATCGACCACTGGAAGTTGCCCGCGTCCTGCATGACGAAGAAGTCGTCTACCCCGAGCGCCTTCAGCTCGGCGCCTTTGCGTTGCGCTCCCTGGCGATCGCCCTGCGGCGCGATGTACACCCACCAGTTGGCCGTTTCTTCGACCTGCCGCTCGCTCAGCCGCGCCCCGAGCGCGAGCGGCTCGAGCAGCTTGCGGGCCGCCGGCAGGTCGGTCGGAGTGAAGCTGCCCCATTCGACGCAATTCGCAGCGGCGGCAGGCGAGGTCGGCGCCGCCCTCGCCGCGCCGGCAGACGTCCCGCGGGCCGCCGCCGGCGACACGATTGGCAGCTTCTGCGGATCGATCTGGCGCCCGAGAGGCTGCGGATCGGACCCCGCGTCCGGTTGCGCGAGGTAGCGTGCCCAGGCGAAAAACGCCAGGTTGGCGAGCACCAGGAGCAGGAAGAGGGTGCGCATCCCGTAGTTCGCGTCCTAGGACGCCGTCGCGGCCGGGCGTTCGCTCAGCGCGATGCGTGCCAGCCCCTCGAGCACCAGGTTTTCGACATAGCGGGCGGGGACCTCGAGCTGCTCGATGAGCGCGCGCCCGGCGCCGCCACCGACCAGGCAGATCGTGCCGTGCCCCATCTTGCGGTACATGCGCTCGACGGCGCCGGCTTGCGCATGACGGCAGCCGGTCTCGATCGCGTCCAGCGTGTTGCGCGGCGCGTCCCTGAAGCTGCCTTCCTGGATCGGCAGCCGCCCGGTGTGCTCGTGCAGGACAAAGCGCATCAGGTCGACGCCGGGAAGGATGATCCCGCCGAGGAACTCGCCCCGCGCCGAAAGCATATCCGCGGTAGTCGCGGTGCCGGCGTTCACCACCAGGCAGGCACCGTCCTGTAGGGCGCGCGCGGCGACGAGCGCCGCCCAGCGGTCGGCGCCGAGTCGCTGCGGCTCCTCGTAGCCGTTACGCACCCCGCAGCGCTCGGCCTCGCCCCGCAGCCACAAGGGCTCGGCCTCGAAGATGCTGGTCCAGTTCACCAGCAGCTCGTGCGCGCCGTCGCCGGCGACGTTGGAAATGACGATTCGTTCCGGCTCCTCGTGCGTTGCGACGAACGGGTTGATGTCGTGGCTCGCGGCGGCGAACTCGATCAGCGATACGGTCGCGAGGTGGGCCCATTGGCGACCGTCGTGCCAGCCCCACTTCACGCGCGAGTTCCCGGCGTCGATGGCGAGGATCATGCCGCTCTCGCCGACACCACCCGCCCGCTGCGAATCGCCCGCATGCCGGTCCGGGTGCGCAGGCGCAGGCCGCCGTCCTCGGCCAGGCCATCCGCCACGCCCGCCAGCACGCGGCCGTCTGCGAGCCGAATCCGCAGGCGCTGCCCGGCGTAGGCGTGCATCGCCTCCCATTCCTGCTTGAACGCCGCCAGGCCGTGCGCGTCGAAGGCGTCGAACGCCGCCAGCAGCTCGCCCGCCACCCGTGCGGCGATCGCGTTGCGTGAAGGCAGCGGGTCGACGAACTCCTGCAGCGCGGCGATGCGGCGGCCAAGGCGCGCTTCCAGGCCCGGCGTGGTGCGGCAATTAATGCCGATGCCGGTGACCGCGACCAGCTCGCGGCCTTGGAGTCGGGTCTCGATCAGGATGCCGCCGACCTTCCCGCCGCGCACCAGCAAGTCGTTCGGCCACTTGAGGGCGGCGTCGGCCGCCCCGAGAGCGCGCAGGGCGCGCACCGCAGCGACGCCCGCCGCAAGCGGCAGGGCGGCGAGCGCTCGCGGCGCGCAGGAAAATCCGCGCCGCAGCGACATCGTAAGCGCGGTGCCGACGCACGAAAGCCAGCGCCGGCCGCGCCGGCCCCGACCGGCGACCTGCTCCTCGGCGAGCAGCAGGCGCGCGCCGGGCGGCGTCGCTTCGGCGAGCAGGGTGGAGCTGGTCGACAAGCAGGCGTGCGCGACGTCGACGCGAAGTCGCGCGGCGCGGGGGCCGAGGCCGCGCGCGATGTCCGCCGCGTCGAGGAAATCGAACGGCGCAAAGAGGCGCGCGGCGCCGTTGTCGGTCTTCACGAGCCCCGTGTGCTCGAGCCGCGCGAGGCAGCGCTCGACCTCGGCGGGGCGCGCATCGCAGTCGGCAGCGAGCTCGCGCGCGGAGCGCGGCGCCTGCACGCCGAGCGCGCGCAGGAGATCGATGGCGAGGGACCGCATGCCCGAAGTATATGAGATCAGCCCGCGCCGAACGCGAAGTCGCGCCCGGGCGCGGCCGCAAACAGCGCGCGGGTGTATTCGTGCCGCGGGCCGCCGAAGACCTGGAGGGCCGGTCCCTGCTCGACGATGCGGCCGTGCGACATGACCGCGACGTAGTCGCAGACCTGGGCCGCAACACGCAGGTCGTGGGTGATGAACAGCATCGCCAGGTTCAGCCGCGCGCGGATCTCCTCGAACAGCGCAAGCACCTGTGCCTGCACCGAGACGTCGAGCGCGGATACCGCCTCGTCGGCGATCAGCAACTCGGGCTCCATGGCCAGCGCCCGCGCGATGCAGATGCGCTGGCGCTGCCCGCCCGAGAACTGGTGCGGATAGCGGTTCAGCACGCCGGGGTCCATGCGCACCAGCTCCATCAGGCGGCGCGCCCGTTCGAGCGCCTCGCGCCGCGAAAGGCCGTAGTTGCGCGGCCCTTCGATGATCGCCTCGCCCACCGTGCGGCGCGGGTTGAGCGAGCGGTACGGGTCCTGGAACACGATCTGGACCTTGCGCCGCAGCGGTCGCAGCGCGGCGCGCGACCGCGTGGCGATGTCCTCGCCGCCGAGCCGGATCTGGCCGCCGCTCGGGTCGATCAGGCGCACGATGCAGCGCGCCACGGTCGACTTGCCCGATCCCGACTCGCCCACGATGCCGAGCGTCTGGCCGCGCCGGACCTCGAGCGTGACGTCGTCCGCCGCGTTCACCGCGCGCCGCCCCGAGAACCAGCCGCGGTCGACATAGGTCTTCGACAGCCCGCGCGTCTCCAGCACCAGCGGGGCGGAGGCGTCGGCGCTGCGCCCCTGCGGATGGACCTTCGGCACTGCCGCGATCAGCATCCTGGTGTAGAAGTGCTGCGGCCGCATCAGCACCTCGATCTTCGCCCCCAGCTCGACCATCTCGCCCAGGCGCAGGACTGCGACGCGGTGTGCGATCTCGGCCACGACGCCGAAGTCGTGGGTGATGAACAAAACGCCCATGCCGTGGCGCGCCTGCAGCTCCTGGATCAGCTTCAGGATCTGTGCCTGCGTGGTGACGTCGAGCGCGGTGGTCGGCTCGTCGGCGATCAGCAGGACCGGTTCCAGCACAAGCGCCATCGCGATCACGATGCGCTGGCGCTGGCCGCCCGAGAGCTGGTGCGGGTACGAGGCGACGATGCGCTCCGGATCCGGCAGCGCGACTTCGTGCACGATATCGAGGATTTTCGCCCGCCGTTCGCCGGGCGCGAGGCGCGTGTGCTGGCGCAGCACCTCGTCGATCTGCGCGCCGCATGTCATGACCGGGTTGAGCGCGGTCATCGGCTCCTGGAACACCATCGACATGCGCGTGGCGCGCAGCTCGCGCAGGCGCTCCGGGCGCAGCTTCACCACGTCCTCACCTTCGAGCAGAATGCTGCCGCCGGTAACCGGCAGCGCCGGCGGCAGCAGGCCCATCAGCGCCTGCGCGATGACGGACTTGCCCGAGCCCGACTCGCCCACCAGGCAGACGATCTCGCCGCGCTCGACGTTGAACGAAACGCGCTCGACCGCGCGCCGGCGATCTCCGCCCGCGGGCAGCGCCACCGATAGGTCGCGCACCTCGAGCACCGCGCTCATACGCGCCTCGCCATTTTGGGATCGAGCGTGTCGCGCAACCCATCGCCGAGGATGTTCACCGCGAGCACCGTGACCGCGAGGAACAGTCCCGGGAAGAACACGTTGTGCGGATACTCGTTGAACTGGACCCGGCCCTCGGCCATGATGTTGCCCCAGGTCGGAATGTCCGGCGGCAGGCCGACGCCGAGGAAGGAAAGGATGGACTCGAGCAGGATGGCCGAGGCGCAGATGTAGGTGCCCTGCACGATCAGCGGCGCGATGGTGTTGGGCAGAATGTGGCCGAACATGATCTTCCAAGTCGGGGTGCCGAGCGAAACCGCCGCCTCGACGTACGGCTCCTCGCGGATCGACAGCACCAGAGAGCGAACCAGGCGCGTGACGCGCGGAATCTCGGGGATCGCGATCGCGATCACGACCGTGGTCAGGCTGCCGCGCCACAATGCCACCAGCGCGATTGCCACCAGGATGCCGGGGATCGCCATCAGCCCATCCATGAAGCGCATCAACACGCCGTCGAGCCAGCGCAGGTAGCCGGCGCCGAGCCCCGCGGAGATGCCGAAGGCGAGCGCGAGCAGCGCCGCCAGGAGCCCGACGCTGAGCGACACCCGGGCGCCGTAGATCACCCGGCTGTAGATGTCGCGCCCGAACGAGTCCGAGCCCATGAGGAAGCGATGCGGGATGGTGTCGCCGTCCAGCGTGGTGATCTGGCCCGTCATGCCCGGCCGCAGGTCGCGGCTGCCGGCGTCGAACAGTGTCGGGTCGACCGTGCCGAGCAAAGGCGCCGCGAGCGCGATCGCGACCAGCAGCACGAGCACGCTGCCGCCGATGCGCACCGACCAGTTGCGCCGCAGCCGGCGCCAGGCCGACTCGTGCTGGCGTACGCCCGCGGCTTCGACCGAGAAGGCGTCGGCGTCCATCAGTAGCGGATCCGGGGATCGAAGATCACGTACGACAGGTCGATCAGCAGGTTGACCACCACGTACACGAAGGAGAAGAACAGGATCACGCCCTGGATGGTCGGGAAGTCGCGCGCCAGCACTGCGTCGACCGTGAGGCGGCCCAGGCCCGGGATCGCATACACCGACTCGGTCACCACCACGCCGCCGATCAGCAGCGCCACGCCGATGCCGATCACGGTCACGATCGGCACCGCGGCGTTGGCGAGCGCGTGCGCGATCAGCACGCGCGATTCGGGCAGCCCCTTGGCGCGCGCGGTGCGGATGTAGTCCTCGCCCAGCGCCTCGATCATCGAGGCCCGCGTCACCCGCGCGATCAGCGCAATGTAGATCACCGATAGGGTGATCGAGGGCAGGATCAGGTGGCGCAGGAACGGCCAGAAGCCGTCGCCGATCCTCTTGTAGCCCTGCACCGGCAGCCAGCCGAGTTTGAGCGAGACGATCCATATCAGGATGTAGGCCAGCACGAACACCGGGATCGAGAAGCCGAGCACGGAAAAGCCCATCAGCGCGCGGTCGAACCAGCCCCCGAAGCGCCAGGCGGCGATCACGCCGAGCGGCACCGAGACCAGCACGGCGATGACCAGCGTGAAGCTCGCCAGCGCAAGGGTCGGCTCGAGCCGCTGCGCGATCAGGTCGGTGACCTTGATCTTGAAGTAGAACGACTCGCCCAGGTCGCCGCGCAGAATGTGCGAGACCCAGATGCCGAACTGCACGATGATCGGCTTATCCAGCCCGAGGCTGATTCGGATCTGCGCGATCTGGTCGCGGCTGGCCGCGTCGCCGGCGAGAATCGCCGCCGGATCGCCCGGGGTCAGGCGCAGCAGCAGGAACACCAGCACCGCGACGATCACCAGCACGGGAATCGTCGACAGCAGTCGGCGGGCGATGAACTTGTACACGATGGCTCGAAAAAAAACGGCTCCGGGGATCAGCCCGGAGCCGTCATGCTAGCGCAGCGGCTCAGTTCTTCTTCACGTTCCAGTAGAAGTCGCCCGGTCCGACCACCAGACCCGTGATGCCCGTGCGCAGCGCCACCGGGTTGATGTACTCGCCGAGTGGCGCGTGCGTGCCGTAGGCGAAGGCCTCGGCCTGGATCTCCGCGGCGAGCTTTTTGCGCTTGCCGAGGTCGAGCTCGCGCGCGAATTGGGCCTTGAGCTGTTCGATCTTGGGATCGTCCGGCCAGCCGAACCAGGACGCCTTCTCGCCCTTGGTGTCGAGCGCCGCGTTGCTCAAGGGGCTCCATATGTCGGGCGCCACCCACGCGGTGCAGAACATGTTCCAGCCACCCTGCGAGGGAGGATCCTTCTTGGCGCGGCGCGAAACCAGCGTCTGCCAGTCCATCGCCTGCAGGTCGACCTTGAACCCGGCCTGGCGCATCAGCTGCGCGGCGACGTCGGGCAGCTTCTGGATCGCCGCCAGGTCGGTCGGCTTCATCAGCACCACCGGCGTGCCGTCGTAGCCCGATGCCTTGAGCAGCTCGCGCGCCTTGCGCATATTGGACTTGGCCATGATCTCGCTGCCGGCGGTGGTCGCGTAAGGCGTGTTGCAGGTGAACATCGACGGGCAGGTGTGGTAGTACTCCTTCACCCCGACCTGGGCCTGGAGGAAAGCTTCCTGACGGAACGCGGCCAGCGCGGCGCGCCGCACCGCCGCCTTGTCGAACGGCGGGTGCAGGGCGTTGAAGCGGCACATGTACTGGAAACCCATTGGGTCGCGATTGAAGACCTCGACGCCCTTGATCTCCTTCAGCTGGCCGTAGCTCTCGAAGGCCGGACGCTCGAGGATGTCGACTTCGCCCTTGGCCAGCGCGTTGACCTGCGACTGCGGGTCGCGCAGCGCGAGGTTCCATTCGACCCGGTCGACGTACACTCGCTTGCCGCCGGTCGTGCCCGAGGCGGGCTCCTTGCGCGGCACGTACTTGGTGTTCTTGATGTATACCGCCCTGTCGCCCGGCTTGAACTCGTCCTTCTTGAAGATGTACGGCCCGGAGCCGGTGTAGTCGTCGATCTGCTTGAACGGGTCGGTCTCGGCCACGCGCTTGGGCATGATGAACGGCACGTTCGACGACGGCTTGCCCAGGGCCTCGAGCACGAAGCCGCAGGGTTCCTTCAGCTTGAGCACGAAGGTATCGGGCGCGGGCGTTTCCATCTCCTCGACGAAGGTCATCAGCTGCTGTCCCAGGGCATCCCGCCGGCCCCAGCGCTTGAGCGATGCCACCACGTCCTCGCTCGTCACCGGCGCGCCGTCGTGGAACGCGAGCCCCGTCCGCAGCTTGAAGGTCCAGGTCTTGCCGTCCTTCGACATGGTCCAGGTATCGACCATCTGCGGCTTGATGCGGGCCTTGGCGTCGGTGCCGAACAGCGTGTCGTAGATCATGTAGCCGTGGTTGCGGCTCATGTACGCGGTGGTCCAGATCGGGTCGAGGATCGACAGGTTGGAGTGCGGCACCACGCGCAGCACCTTGCCCTGCGCAAAGGCGCCCGGCGAAGCGCCCATGGCGGCGAACGCGGCGGCGAGCACGGCGATTCTGCGAAATGAGATCATTTGGGTCTCCGGGAAGGGCAGCCCTGACACGATAATTGAACGCTTACGCCCCAGCAAGCATCCACCAGCAAACAGCAAGGACCTCCCATGGCACGCATCGCGGTCGGCGGCTTTCAGCATGAGACCAACACCTTCGCGCCCTCGCGCGCCGACTACGCCGCGTTCGAGGCCGGCGGCGGCTGGCCCGGGGTCCAGTACGGGCATGCGGTCTTTGAGGCGGTCGAAGGCGCCAATATCCCGGCCGCCGGGGCGATCCAGGCCCTGCGCGGTCTGGGCCACCGGCTGGTCGGGACCGCCTGGGCCGCGGCCAGCCCGTCGGCGCACGTCACCCGCGACGCTTTCGAACGCATCCTCGGCGGCATGATCGAGAACCTCGAGGCGGCGCTGCCGGTGGACGGCGTCTACCTCGACCTGCATGGGGCGATGGTCACCGACGCGCACGACGACGGCGAAGGGGAGATCCTGCGCCGCGTGCGCGAAGTGGTCGGCGCGCGGGTGCCGGTCGCCGCCAGCCTCGATCTGCACTGCAACCTGACGCGCGCCATGCTCGAGCGCGCCGATGCGCTGGTTGCCTACCGCACTTACCCACACGTCGACATGGCCGACACCGGCGCGCGCGCCGCGCGCCTGCTCGATCGCATGCTCAAATCGGGCTCGCGCCTCGGCATGGCCTCGCGCACGCTCGACTTCCTCACCGGGCTGCCCTCGCAGTCTTCCTTCATCGAGCCCTGCCGCGGCCTCTACCGCGAGCTGGGCGAGCTGGAGAACGTCAACGACGTGGTGCTTTCGTTCACCCCCGGCTTTCCCATGGCGGATTTCGAGGAGTGCGGCATGGCGGTGTTCGGCTACGGCGGCGACGAGCGCGCGGTCGGCGCCGCGGTCGAGCGCCTGCGCGAGGCGGTGGCGGGCGCCGAGCGCGACTTCGCGCTCGAGCTGCACGCACCGGATGACGCGGTGCGGCGCGCGCGCAGCATCGGCGAGCCAGGGGCGCCGGTGGTGCTGGCCGATACCCAGGACAATCCCGGTGCGGGCGGCAACGGCGACACCACCGGGCTGCTCGCGGCGCTGGTGCGCCAGAACGCGCCCGACGCGGCGCTCGGCCTGCTGATCGACGCGGCCGCGGCGAAGCGCGCGCACGAGGCGGGCCAGGGCGCGACGCTCGCCTTCTCGCTCGGCGGCAAGTCGGGCATCGCCGGCGACGCGCCATTCGCGGGCGAGTTCACCGTCGAGCGGCTGGCCGACGGCAATTTCACCTGCACCGGGCCGATGTTCAAGGGCTTTCGCATGACCCTGGGGCCGATGGCGCTGCTCAGGAGCCGCGCCGCGCCGGGGGTGCGGGTCGCGCTCGCCTCGAAGAAGGTGCAGGCCGCCGACCAGGAGATGTTCCGCCACCTCGGCCTCGAGCCGCGGCGCGAGCGCATCCTGGGGCTCAAGAGCTCGGTCCACTTCCGCGCCGACTTCGAGCCGATCGCGCGCGAGATCCTGGTGGTCAAGGCGCCCGGTCCGGCGCTCGCCGACCCGTCCGAGTTCAACTGGACCAAGCTGCGCAAAGGCCTGCGCCTGCGCCCGCTCGGGCCGGCCTACGGGGGCTAGCGCCCCGTGCGCGCGTGGGATCAGTCGGGCTCGGGCCAGGCCTTCTGCGCCGGGCGCAGGGCCTCGAGCGTGTGCGCAAGCCGCAGCACGCCGAGGTCGTCGAAGCGGTGTCCGATCAGCTGCACGCCGACCGGCAGCCCGTCGGCGCTGAAGCTCCAGTTGAGCGACGCCGCGGGCTGTTCGGACATGTTGTACGGCACCGTAAAAGCGATGTGCGGCAGCGCATCGTGCGGGTCGTTGCCCGGCGCCGGGCTGTCGGCCTCGTAGGGCAGGATCGGCGAGACGGGCGAGAGGACGAAATCGTAGCGCCGGCAGGCCGCGACCGCGGCTTCGCGCATCGCCATCACCAGACCGTAGGCCTCGATCACGTCGCGCCCGCTGAAATTCTTCGCGCGCCAGCTGCACCATTCGGCGATGAACGGCAACACCTTGGCCTGCTTGGCGGCGGGGAGCTGCGCGTAGTCGTGATAGGAGCGCGCTTCGAAGAAGCGGCACATGCCATCGAGCATCGCAGGGCTGAGAAAGCTTCGCATTTCCTCGACCGCGCAGCCCGCCGTCTCGAGGGCGCGCGCGGCAGCGGCCGCTGCCGCGGCGACCTCCGGGTGCACCGGCAGGCCGCAGCGCATGTCCGCCAGAAAGCCGATCCTGAGCGATTTCAGGTCCAGCCCTTCCAGCCGCGCGAGGTAGTCCGTCTCCTGCGGCGGCAGGCTCATGAAGTCGCGCGCGTCAGGCCGCGTGAGCAGGTTCATCATCAACGCGGCGTCGGCCACGCGGCGCGTCATGGGTCCGGTAGCCCGTCCCATGTACGGCGGGTGGATCGGCACCCGCCCGAGCGAGGGCTTGAGGGCGAAGATGCCGCAATGGGTCGCCGGCAGGCGCACCGAGCCGCCGATGTCGGTGCCAAGGTGCAGCGGGGCGTAGCCGGCCGCGGCGGCTGCCCCGGCGCCAGAGCTCGAGCCGGAGGTGTTGCGATCGAGCCGCCAGGGGTTGCGAGTCACCCCGTGCAGGCTCGAAAGGCCCGATGAAAGCATGCCGTAGTCGGGCATCGTGGTCTTGCCGAGGATCACCGCACCGCCCTCGCGCAGGCGCGCCACGGGCGGGGCGTCGGCCGTGGCCGGCGGGGCGTCCTCGTTCGCCAGTGTGCCGATCGGCGCCGGGTCGCCGCGGGTGGCGATGTTCTCCTTGATCGTCACCGGCACGCCGTCGAGCGCCGACAGCGGCGCCCCGGCGCGCCAGCGCGCCTCGGCCGCCCGGGCCTGGGCAAGCGCGCCGTCGCGGTCGACGCGGTACATCGCGTTCAGCTTCTGCTCCCAGGCGTCGATGCGCGCCAGCAGCGCGTTCGCGACCCCCACCGGCGACAGTTCGCGCCGCCGGTACCGGGCGATCAGCTCGGTTGCTGACAATTCGTAGATGGGTGGCATCGCCGCTCTCTTGCGCTTCGGGTGAATATATACTCCACGCCAGGTTCCCCGGGGCCCGCGGGCGCGTCCGACTGCAATATTCGGGCTGTATTCTTGACGCCGCCCCGTTTGAACGCTGGCCAAACGGGGCGCTTAGAAGCTAAAGTTAAGCAGGTTTTCGACCGCGGCACCATCGCACGGATACTTTCGATACAGGAGAGGGGGTTTTATGCATATGAAAAAAATCGCCGCGGCGCTTGCCGGGGCTGCCTTGGTTGCGGCTGCGCCTGCGTACGCGGTAACCGAGATTCAGTGGTGGCATTCGATGGGCGGTTCGCTGGGTGAGAAAGTCAAGGACCTCACCGACCAGTTCAACGCGAGCCAGACGGAATACAAGGTGGTGCCGGTCTACAAGGGGAGCTACCCGGTTTCGATGACGGCGGCGATCGCCGCCTTCCGCGCCAAAAACCCGCCGGACATCGTGCAGGTGTACGAGGTCGGCACGGCGACCATGATGGCCGCCAAGGGTGCGATCGTGCCCGTCTACCAGCTGATGAGGAAATCGGGCGTGAAATTCGACCCGAAAGCCTACCTGCCCGCCGTGGCGGGCTATTACACCGACAGCAAGGGCAACATGCTGTCGATGCCGTTCAACAGCTCGACACCGCTGTTCTACGTCAACAAGGGCGCGTTCAAGAAGGCAGGCCTCGATCCCGATAAAGCGCCCAAAACCTGGGAGGAATTGCTGGTCGACTCCGAGAAGTTGAAGGCCGCGGGGCAAGACTGTGTCTACACCACGAGCTGGCCGTCGTGGGTCCACATCGAGAACTTCAGCGCCTGGCACAACGTGCCGATCGGCACCGAGCAGAACGGCATGGCCGGGCTGGACACGGTGTTCGAGATCAACTCTCCGCTGCACGTGCGCCATATCCAGATGCTGGCCGACATGGCGAAAAAAGGCCTGTTCACCTATGCCGGGCGTACCAGCCAGGGCGATGCCAAGTTCGCCGGCGGCGAATGCGCGATGTTCACCGGCAGTGCGGGTGCCCAGGGCGGCATCAAGAAGGCGGGCAAGGTCGACTACTCGGTCAATTTCCTGCCCTACCACGTAGGCGTCACGGGCGCGCCGCAAAACTCGATCATCGGCGGTGCGTCGCTGTGGGTCATGGCCGGCAAGCCTGCGGCGCATTACAAGGGCGTGGCGAAGTTCTTCGCCTTTCTCTCGCGCCCCGAGGTCCAGATGGACTGGCACGAGAGCACCGGCTACGTTCCGATCACGCTCGCCGCGTACGAGTTGACGAAGAAATCCGGCTTCTACGACAAGAATCCCGGCTTCGAGGTGGCGGTCAAGCAGCTCACCTACAAGGCGCCGACCGCTAACTCCAAGGGGCTGCGCTTCGGCAACTTCGTCGAGATCCGCGACGTGTTCAAGGAAGAGATGGAGGCGGCATTTTCCGGCAAGAAGAGCGCCAAGGAAGCGCTCGACGAGGCGGTAAAGCGCGGCAACGCGATCCTGCGCAAGTTCCAGGCTGCGAACAGATAGTACAAAGTCAGAGCCGAGCACGTAGGCACGCGCAAGAGGGGCGCCACCGGGCGCCCCTCGTCGCGACAAGCGCATGGAAAAGCGGGTCGTATTCCGGTCGCCGTGGCTGCCGTACCTGCTGGTGGCGCCGCAAATCGCCATCACGCTTGTGTTCTTTTTCTGGCCCGCCGGGCAAGCCGTCTGGTATTCCTTTCTGCTGCAGGACGCGTTTGGCCTGAAAACGCAGTTCGTCGCGTTCGACAACTTCGTATCGCTGTTCCAGGATCCGAACTACCTGAAGTCGTTCAAGATCACCGCGGAGTTCAGTCTGCTGGTGGCGGGCAGCGGCATCGCGATTTCGCTCCTGCTCGCGACCATGGCCGATCGCGTCGTTCGCGGCGCGCTTGCCTACAAGACGCTGCTGATCTGGCCCTACGCGGTCGCGCCCGCAGTGGCGGGAGTGCTGTGGGCGTTCATGTTCGCGCCTTCGATCGGCATCGTGACCTACGCGCTCAAGAGGTTCGGAATCGACTGGAACTGGGTCGTGAACGGCGACCAGGCCATGCTGCTGGTGGTGATCGCCTCGGTGTGGAATCAGATCTCGTATAACTTCCTGTTCTTCCTTGCCGGTCTGCAGTCGATTCCGAAGTCGCTGGTCGAGGCGGCGGCAATCGATGGCGCGGGGCCCGCGCGGCGCTTCTGGACCATTGTGTTCCCGCTGCTGTCGCCGACCACGTTCTTCCTGCTGGTCATCAATATCGTTTACGCATTCTTCGCCACCTTCGGCGTGATCGATTCGACCACGCAGGGCGGGCCTGCGGGTGCGACGCAGATTCTGGTTTACAAGGTGTTCTACGACGGCGTCAAAGCCGGCGATCTGGGCGGTTCGTCCGCCCAGTCCGTGGTGCTGATGTTCATCGTGATCGCGTTGACGGTGATCCAGTTCCGTTTCATCGAACGCAAGGTCCAGTACTGAGATCGCCCAATGGTCGAGAATCGTCCGCTGCTGAATGTCACGTCGCACGTGGTGCTTATACTCGGTGCGCTGGTCATCGCGTTTCCGCTCTATGTCGCATTTGTCGCGTCGACGCTGCCCTATGAGCAAATCGTGTCGGTGCCGATGCGCTTGCTTCCCGGCGACCGGCTGCTCGAGAACTACGGGCAGGTGCTGCTGCATGGCTCGACCAAGGGCTCGGGTGCCCCGGTATTGCGGATGCTGTTCAACAGCATGGTGATGGCGCTGGTGATTCCGTTCGGCAAGATCGCGATCTCGATCATTTCGGCGTTCGCGATCGTCTACTTTCGCTTTCCATTGCGCAAATTCTTTTTCTGGATGATCTTCGTTACGCTGATGCTGCCGGTCGAAGTGCGCATCATTCCGACCTTCCAGGTGATCGCCGACCTGGGCATGCTCAATACCTACGCCGGGCTGACGCTGCCGCTGATCGCCTCCGCCACCGCGACTTTCCTGTTCCGCCAGTTCTTCATGACGGTTCCGGACGAGCTTGCCGAGGCCGCGCGCATCGATGGCGCCGGTCCGATGCGGTTCTTCTTGGACATCGTGCTGCCGTTGTCGAAGACCATCATGGCGGCGCTGTTCGTGATCCAGTTCATCTACGGCTGGAACCAGTACCTGTGGCCGCTGCTGATCACCAGCGAGGAGTCGATGTACACCACGGTGATCGGGATTAGCCGCATGATCGTCGGCGGCGACGCCGCCACCGAATGGCAATTGGTGATGGCGACGGCGATGCTGGCGATGCTGCCGCCAGCGCTGGTTGTGCTGTTGATGCAGAAGTGGTTCGTCAAGGGGCTTGTGGAGACGGAGAAATAGATGGCGCAACTCTCGTTTCGCGACGTAAGGAAGAAATACGGCGAACTCGAGGTCGTCCATGGGGTGAGCATGGACGTGGCCGACGGCGAGTTTGTCGTCATCGTCGGGCCGTCGGGTTGCGGCAAGTCGACCTTGCTGCGCATGGTCGCGGGCCTGGAGGCAATCACCTCGGGCACGATCGTCATAGGCGAGCGCGTAGTCAATCGTCTCGAGCCGAAGGATCGCGACATCGCGATGGTGTTCCAGAACTACGCCCTTTATCCCCACATGACGGTCTACGGAAACATGGCGTATGGACTGCGCATTCGGGGCCTGCCGAAAGCCGAGATTGACGTGCGCGTGCAGCGCGCCGCCGAAATTCTCGAGCTGCGGTCCTACCTCGAACGCAAGCCGCGCGAACTTTCGGGCGGCCAGCGCCAGCGCGTGGCAATGGGGCGCGCCATCGTCCGCGAGCCTGCGGTGTTCCTGTTCGACGAGCCGCTGTCCAATCTCGACGCCAAGCTGCGCGTTCAGATGCGCGCCGAGCTGCAGGGGCTGCACCGGCGGCTGGGCACCACCAGCCTGTTCGTCACCCACGACCAGGTCGAGGCGATGACGCTGGCGCAGCGAATGATCGTGATGAACGCGGGCCGTGCGGAGCAAGTCGGGGCGCCGCTCGAGGTCTACGCGAAGCCGGCGACGACTTTTGTCGCCGGCTTCATCGGTTCGCCGGCGATGAATCTGGTTCCCGAGGAGCGCGCCGGGCGCAAGGTGCTGTTCGGCATCCGTCCCGAGCATCTCGAGCCCTGCGCGGAGGCGGACGCCAAGTTCGTCATCGATGTCGATCTCATCGAACCGCTCGGCGCCGACACCCTGGTTTACGGGCACTTCGACGGCGCGGCCGCCGGGACGCGCATCGCGGCGCGCCTGCATGGGTCGGTCGACGCGCGCACCGGCAAGCTGCCGCTGCGCTACGATCCGGCGAAAGTCCACTATTTCGACGCGTCGAGCGGCCAGCGCATCGAATGAGCGCTCACTGGCCGTATCCGCGCGTGGTCGCGCATCGCGGAGGCGGCGCGCTCGCGCCGGAGAACACGCTCGGCGCGATCCGATTCGGCGCCTCGCTCGGCTTCAAGGGCATCGAGTTCGACGTCATGTTGGCCGGCGACGGTACGCCGGTCCTGATCCACGACGAGACCCTCGCACGAACGACCGGCGCGCGCGGCGAGGTGGCGAGTATTCCGTACCCGAAGCTTGCCCTGCTCGATGCCAGCCGCCGCTTCGGGCCGACGTGGCGCGGCGAGCGCATCCCGAGCTTCGAGCAGGCGGCGCGCCTTTGCCGCGAGCTCGGGTTGTGGGCGAACGTGGAGATCAAGCCCGCGACGGGCTACGAGCGCCGCACCGGCGAGTCGGTGGCGCGCATGGCGCGCGAGCTCTGGCGCGGTGCGTCGCAGTTTCCGCTGCTGTCGTCGTTCTCGCCGGTCGCGCTCGCGGCGGCGCGCAGCGCCGCGCCCGAGATCCCGCGCGGGCTGCTGGTGGGGCGCGTGCCGCCGCAGTGGCGCGAGCAGCTGCACGACCTCGAGTGCGTGTCGCTTCACTGCAACTACCGCGCGCTCAACCTGCGCCTGGCGCGGGCGGTCCAGGTGGCCGGCCACGCGCTGCTGTGCTGGACGGTCAACGACCGGCGCTCGGCGCGCAAGCTGCTGCGCTGGGGGGTGGACTGCCTGGTCACTGACGCGCTCAAGCGCATCGGGCCGCAATTCGCCTGAAAGCGGCAAGGCACAGACAGGCAAGGCGCGGTGGTGTATGAATGAGACTCATGACCGGAGCCCCGAAGATGCTATATCCCGAGCTGTTCAAGTCCCTCGAGCAGGTGCGCTGGCACCTCCAGCGCGACGTTCCCTGGGACGCGTTCGAGGCCGCGCAGCTCAGCGACGAGCAGGCGCTGACGATCAAGATGAACGCGATCACCGAGTGGGCGGCGCTGCCGGCGACCGAGATGTTCCTGCGCGACAACCGCCACGACAGCGACTTCAGCGCCTTCATGTCGGTCTGGTTCTTCGAGGAGCAAAAGCACGCGCTGGTGCTGCTCGAGTACCTGCGCCGCTTCCGCCCCGACCTGTCGCCGAGCGAGGACGAGCTGCACGCGGTGCGCTTCGCGTTCGACCCCGCGCCGGCGCTCGAGACGCTGATGCTGCACTTCTGCGGCGAGATCCGCCTCAATCATTGGTATCGCTGCGCGGCCGAATGGCACACCGAGCCGGTCATCCGGCACATCTACGGGCTGATTTCGCGCGACGAAGCGCGCCACGGCGGCGCCTACCTGCAGTACATGCGGCGCGCGCTGGCGCGCTTCGGTGACGAGGCGCGCGGCGCGTTTGCGCGCATGGGCGTGCTGATGGCCGCGTCCGGGCGCGCGGGCAAGCCGCTGCACCCGACCAACCTGCACGTCAACCGCGAGCTCTACCCGCGCGACACGGTGCAGAGCCGCCTGCCGGATCCCGAGTGGCTCGAGTACTGGCTGGACAACCAGATCCGCTTCGACAAGGAATGGGAGAAGAAAGTCTCCGCCATGATCCTGCTCAACCTGTCGAAGCTGTTCGGCGTCGAGCTGCGCAGCCTGCAGGACCTCAGCCGCTATCGGCGCGCGCTGGCTAGAAAGGCAGCGCCGCTTCCGGCTTGAGCGGCGCGAGCGCGCGCCGGAACTCCTCCTGGATGCGCGCCAGGGCCTCGCGCGTGTCGGCCTCGAAGCGCAGCACGATCACCGGCGTGGTGTTGGAGGCGCGCGCAAGGCCGAAGCCGTCCTTGTACTCGGCGCGCACGCCGTCGATGGTCAGCACGCGCTCGGCGCCCGGGAAGGGCTTGGACTGCTGCAGCTTCGCCACCAGCGCATGCGGCTCGCCCTCGGCGAGCTTCCACTGCAGCTCGGGCGTGGAGGGCGCGTTGGGCAGCGCCTTGAGCGCGCGGCTGGCGTCCGCGTCGCGCGACAGGATCTCGAGCAGGCGCGCGCCCGCGTAAAGCGCATCGTCGAAGCCGTACCAGCGCTCCTTGAAGAAGGTGTGGCCCGACATTTCGCCCGCGAGCGGCGCGCCCGTTTCCCTCAGTTTGGCCTTGATGAACGAGTGCCCGGTCTTCCAGATCAGCGGCCGGCCGCCGTGGCGCTCGATCCACGGCGCGAGCAGGCGGGTCGACTTGACGTCGTAGATGATCTCGGCGCCGGGGTTGCGCGACAGCACGTCGGCGGCGAACAGCATCAGCTGGCGGTCGGGGAAGATGATCTCGCCGTCCTGGGTGACCACGCCGAGCCGGTCGCCGTCGCCGTCGAAGCCGAAGCCGAGCTCGCTTGCGCCCGTTTTCAGGCGCGCGATCAGCTCGGCGAGATTTTCCGGGTGGGAAGGGTCCGGGTGGTGATTCGGGAAGTCGCCGTCGACCTCGCAGTACAGCTCTTCGACCTCGCAGCCCAGGCGCCGGTAAAGGCGCGGCGCGAGCATTCCGGCGACGCCGTTGCCGCAGTCGAGGGCGACGCGCATCGGCCGCGCGAGCTTGACGTCGCCCGCGATGCGCTCGACATAGGCGTCGAGCACGTCCGCGCGGCTGCGCTTTCCCTTGCCCGAGGCGACGCGCCCGGCTTCGATGCGCCGGCGCAGGTCCTGGATCGCGTCGCCTGCCAGCGTCTCGCCCGCGACCACCATCTTGAGTCCGTTGTAGTCGGGCGGGTTGTGGCTGCCGGTCACCGCGACGCAGCTGCCGCAGCCGAGGTGGTGCGCGGCGAAGTAGGTCACGGGCGTCGGCACCATGCCGAGGTCGATCACGTCCGCGCCGGCGGCGCACAGCCCCTCGGCCAGGGCGTCGGCGAGCTGCGGCCCGGAATGGCGCCCGTCGCGCCCGACGGCGAAGCTGCTCGCGCCGCGCTCGCGGCCCAGGCTGCCGAGCGCACGGCCGACCTCGCGCACGATCGCGGGCGTCAGCGTGCGCCCGACGATGCCGCGGATGTCGTAGGCGCGGAAGATTTCCTGGGGAACGGTCATTCGGTCGAAAAGAAAGCGTCGATGCGTTGCGCCAGCCAGGGGCGGCGCGCCGGAAATCCGGCGTGTCCGCCCGTCGCCGGGAATTCTAGCACCACGTCCCTCGCCGCCCGCCGGCTCGCCGCCCGCAGCGCCGCGGCCGGCAGGAACGGGTCGTTTCGCGCGTTAAGCAACAGCGTCGGCACGCGGATCCTCTCCAGCCACGGCGCCGACGAGGCGCGCGTCCAGTAGTCGCGCACGCCGCGATAGCCGTGCAGCGGCGCGGTCACCAGGTCGTCGAACTCGTACAGCGTGCGCGCGCGCGCCACGCGCTCGGCGTCGTACAGCCCGGGAAAGCGCGCGAGCTTGGCCAGCGCCTTGCGCTTCATGGTGGCGAGAAACACGCGGGTGTAGAGCTCGCGGTTGAAGCCGCGATCGAGCGTAAAGCCGGCGGCGACGAGGTCGATCGGTGCCGACACCGCGACCGCGCGCCGCACGATGGCGCCGGCCGCGTCGCCGCGCTCGCCCAGCCACTTGAGCAGGGCATTGCCGCCGAGAGAAACTCCGGCGGCGAACAGCGCTTGGCCGTGGCTCGATTGCAGGCGGCGCAGGATCCAGTCGATCTCGGCGCTGTCGCCCGAATGGTAGGCGCGCGGCAGCCGGTTCGGCTCGCCCGAGCAGCCGCGGAAGTGCGGCAGCGCGCAGCGCCAGCCGCGCGCCGCGGCGTGCGCGGCGATCGCGCGTGCATAGTGGCTCGCGGAGCTGCCTTCCAGGCCGTGGAACAGCACCACCATGCACGTCGCGGCGTGCCGGCCGGCGAAATCGACGTCGATGAAGTCTCCGTCTGGGGTCTCCCAGCGCTCGCGCGCCAACGGCGTGCGCGGCGGCGGGCGCAATGCGCCGTACAGCGTCTGCAGGTGCCCGCCGGGCAGCCACGCGGGCGGGCGGTAGGCGCTCAATGCAGGATCTTAGGCGTTTCGCGCGCCGCGGGCTGCGCCTGGTCGCGCGCGCGCTGCGGGGCGGGCGAGGCGTGGTGCACCAGCATGCGCCAGCCCGCCGGCGTTCTCAGGTAGACGTTGGTTGCGGCCACCGCCGCGGGCTGCGCCTGGCCTTCGACGGCGAAGCTCTCGAGCACGCTGTGCACCGCGAACATCACGCCCGTGGTGAGCGCCTGCAGGCTGACCTGGACCCGCGCCCCGGTGCCGCCGCCGAAGATCTGGCGCCAGCTCTCGCGCACCTCGTCCTGCCCGGTCAGGCGCGGCCCGGTCGGATGCACGCACACGATCTCTTCGTCCTCGGCCCAGACGCTCATCATGGCTTCCAGGTCGGCGCGCTCGAGCGCCTCGTAGAAGGCGTTCTCGGCGTCCTGCGCGGTGGGGAAAATCCGTATCGTCACGCGGCGGGCGAAGTTAGCACGCCGAGGCGCGCGATCTCATCCAGCGCGCGCTCGACGCTTAGCTCCTTCATGCAGCGGAAGTGCCCCAGCGGGCACACGCGCGCAAAGCAGGGGCTGCACTCGAGCTGCAGCCACACGACGCGCGAGCGCGCCGACAGCGGCGGCGTGTGCTCCGGGCTGGACGAACCGAACAGGGCGACCTGCGGGCGCTCGAGCGCCGCGGCGACGTGCATCAATCCCGAGTCGTTGCTGACCACCAGCTCGGCGCATCCGATCAGCTCGAGCGCTTGGTCGAGCGAGGTCCGGCCCGCGAGGTCCAGGCCGGGTACCCCTGCGCAGGCCTCCCGGTCGCGCGCCGATCCGAGCAGCACCACCGGCAGCGGCATGCGCGCCGCGAGCTCGGCGAAATAGGGCCAGCGCTTGGCGGGGCCGTATTCGGCGCCGGGGCAGAACACCGCGTAGCGGCCCTCGATGCCGAAGCGCTTGGCCGTGGCGCGCGCCGCTGCCGAGTCGAGCGCCAGGCGCGGCTCCGGCAGCGGCTGCGCCGGCGCGCTGCCCGGCGGCTCGGACAGCCGCGCGTAATGCAGCGCCATCGGCTCGCGCGCGCCTGCGGCGCGGTACAGCAGGTTGAGCAGGCCGTAGCGCGACTCGCCGACGTAGCCGCTGCGCAGCGCGATGTTGGCGAAGAACGGCACCAGGGCGGCCTTCCACGAGTTGGGAAGCACGATCGCCTGGTCGTAGGCGCGCGCGCGCAGCAGGCGCCCGAGGCGCCAGCGCTCGCGCAGCTGCAGCGCGCCGTGGCGCAGCGGCGCGGCGATCACCTCGTCCACCCCCGGCATGCGGCGCAGCACCGGCGCGACCCAGTCGGGCGCCAGCACGTCGATGCGCACCGCGGGCCGCTTCTCGCGCAGCCGCGCCAGCAGCGGCTGCGCGAGAAGCGCGTCGCCGATCCAGTTCGGGGCGACGACGAGGATTCGCGCCGGTTCAGTGGCCCCGCGGCGGGGCGCCCTTGTAGACATACCGGGTGCCGCAGTACGGGCACAGCATCTCGCCCGCCTCGGCGACGTCGAGAAACACGCGCGGATGGCGCGACCACAGCGGCGCGGTGGGCAGCGGGCAGTGAAGCGGCAGGTCCTTGGCGGTCACTTCGACCTGCAGCGCCTTGTCGCTCGCCTGGATGCTCATCGCTTGGCTCCCTTCTTCTTTGGCGCCTGCTTCATCGGCACCGGCGTCATCCAGCGCTTGTGCCCGCGGTCCTTTCCGGTGACCACGTCGAAGAAGGCCTTCTGCAGCCGCTTGGTCACCGGACCGGCCTTGCCGGCGCCGATGCTGCGGCCGTCGAGCTCGCGGATCGGCGTCACCTCGGCCGCGGTGCCGGTGAAGAAGCACTCGTCGGCAATGTAGATGTCGTCGCGCGTCAGGCGCTTGGCGATCACCTTGTAGCCGAGGCCTTCGGCCAGCTCGATCACCGTGCTGCGGGTGATGCCGGTCAGCGCCGAGGTCAGCTCGGGTTCGTAAATGATGCCGTCCTTGACCAGGAAGATATTCTCGCCCGCGCCTTCGGCGACGTAGCCTTCGACGTCGAGCAGCAGCCCTTCGTCGTAGCCGTGCTGCGTCGCCTCGAGCGTCGCCAGCACCGAGTTGGGGTAGGTGCCCGACATCTTGGCGCGCGCCATGGTGACGTTCACGTGGTGGCGCGCATACGACGAGGTCTTGACCCGGATGCCCTTGGCCAGCGCTTCGGGCCCGAGGTAGGCGCCCCAGGGCCAGGCGGCGATCGCCACGTGCACCGTGGCGCCGACCGGCGAGACGCCCATCTTCTCCGAGCCGTAGAACGCGATCGGCCGCACGTAGCACGACTCGTGCGCGTTGGCCTGCACCACCTCGATCTGCGCCTGCATCAGCCGCTCGCGCGTGTACGGGATCTTCATCATGTAGATGTGGCCCGAGTTGATCAGGCGCTGGGTGTGCTCCTTGAGGCGGAAGATCGCGGTTCCGTCCGCGGTCTTGTACGCACGCAGCCCTTCGAACACCGCCAGCCCGTAGTGCAGCGAGTGGGTCAGCACGTGGGTCGTGGCGGAGCGCCAAGGCACCAGCTTGCCGTCGTACCAGATCCAGCCGTCGCGGTCGGCCATCGAGAGCGGCGCGTTTGCCTTCGCCATGAACGGGGTTCTCCTTGAGTGTGGCGGCATTCTACCCACAGCGGCGAAAATTCCGCCATACTATTAACATGGATGTTAATCCTCATCAGCAGGTGTTCGCCGCGCTCGCCTCGGCGCCGCGGCGCGAGGTGATCGCCTTCCTCGCCCAGACGGCGCTCTCCACCAGCGAGCTCGCGCAGCGCTTCGGCATCAGCGCGCCGGCCGTGTCACGCCACCTGGCGGTGCTGCAGCGCGCGGGCCTGGTGTCGGCCGAGCGCCAGGGCCAGCGCGTGCTGTACCGGCTGCAGCGCGACGCGCTGCTCGACGCGCTCGCCGGCCTGGCCTCGGCGGTCGACGGGCCGCTGCGGCGCGCGGCGCAGCGGCCGCGCGCGCCGCGCGAGGCGATCTGACCCGGCGCGAATTGTTTCCGCCATGTAAAGCTGGGTAGCGAAAGGTTGTCGGGAGTAAATCTTTGCTCGCCGGGTGCTCGCCGGGCGCGTAATGCCGCAGAATCCTGTCCTCGACCATGGCACCCCAGCCGACCAACGCCGTGCGACCGCGGCGCATCAGGCCCCGCACCGCCCTGCTGGGCGCGGCCGCCGCCGCCGCCGCGCTCGCGCTCGCGGCGCAGTGGAGCGGGGCGCAGCAGGCGCGGCGTGCCGGCCCCCCGAACGCCGGCCCGGCGCCGGTGGTCGTGGCGACGGCCGAAACGGGCAACGTCAACGTGTACCTGTCAGGCCTCGGCACGGTGACTCCGCTCGAGACGGTGACGGTACACCCCCGGGTCGACGGCCAGCTGATGTCGGTGCACTTCAGCGAGGGCCAGACGGTCAGGGCGGGCGACCTGCTGGCGCAGATCGATCCGCGCCCCTACCAGGTGCAGCTCGATCAGGCCCAGGGGCAGATGGCGCGCGACCGGGCGCTGCTGGCCAACGCGCGCATCGACCTGGAGCGCTACCGCACCCTGCTCAAGCAGGACTCGATCGCCGAGCAACAGGTCGCGACCCAGGAATCGCTGGTCCGGCAGTACGAGGGCACGCTCAAGCTGGACCAGGCACAGATCGACAACGCGAAGCTGCAACTCACCTACGCGCGCGTCACCGCCCCGATTTCGGGCCGCCTGGGCCTGCGCCTGGTCGATCCCGGCAACGTGGTGCACGCGGCCGATGCAAACGGGCTGGTGGTGATCACGCGCCAGGACCCGATCGCGGTGGTGTTCTCGATCCCGCAGGACAGCCTGCCCGCGGTGCTCAAGCGCCAGAGCGGGGGCACGCGCATCCCGGTGGACGCTTTCGGCCGCGAGGACTCGACCAAGCTCGCCTCCGGCTGGCTGAGCGCAATCGACAACCAGATCGACCCCAGCACCGGCACGGTCAAGCTCAAGGCCGAATTTCCGAACCGCAACGGGCGCCTCTTTCCGCAGCAGTTCGTCAACGTACGCATGCTGATCGATACCCTGCACGGCGCGGTCACCGTGCCGAGCAGCGCGGTGCAGCGCGGCACCCAGGGCATGTACGTGTTCGTGGTCAAGCCCGACAACACCGTGACCCTGCGCACGGTCACGCTCGGCCCGAGCGAAGGCGAACTTAGCGCGGTGCAATCCGGGGTCGCCGCGGGCGATAAAGTCGTGATCGACGGCACCGACCGTCTGCGCGAGGGCGCCAAGGTCGCGCCGACCACGCGCGCGGCGGCGCAGGCCGCGATCTCGCGCCCGCCCGCCCAAAAGAATAAGCGCCGCAAGCGGCCCGACGACGCCAGCGGCTCGTGAGGCGGTGAGATGAACCCCTCCCGGTCGTTCATCCTCCGGCCGGTGGCGACGTCGCTGCTGATGGTCGCCATCCTGCTGTCGAGCATCATCGCCTACCGCCAGCTGCCGCTCTCGGCGCTGCCCGAGGTGGACTACCCGACCATCCAGGTCGTCACCTTCTACCCCGGCGCCAGCCCGGACGTGATGACCTCTTCGGTCACCGCGCCGCTCGAGCGCCAGTTCGGGCAGATGCCGGGGCTGAAGCAGATGTCCTCCACCAGCTCGGGCGGCGCCTCGGTGATCACGCTCCAGTTCAGCCTCGAGCTGAAGCTCGATATCGCCGAGCAGGAAGTGCAGGCGGCGATCAACGCCGGTTCGAATTTCCTCCCGAGCGACCTGCCGGCGCCGCCCGTGTACAGCAAGGTGAACCCCGCCGACGCGCCGATCCTGACCCTCGGCCTGACCTCGAACACGCTGCCGCTGCCGGACATCGAGGACCTGGCCGACACGCGCCTGGCGCAGAAGATCTCGCAGCTGACCGGGGTCGGGCTGGTAACCATCTCCGGCGGCCAGCGGCCCGCGGTGCGCATCGCGCTCAATCCCAAGGCGCTGGCGGCGAACGGCCTGGGCCTGGAGGACGTGCGCGGCGCGATCGCCAACGCCAACGTCAACCAGGCCAAGGGCAGCTTCGACGGCCCGGAGCGCGCCTACAGCATCGACGCCAACGACCAGATCCGGTCGGCGGCGCAGTACCGCGACGTGGTGGTGGCCTACCGCAACGGCGCCGCGATTCGCCTGTCGGACCTGGGCACGGTGAGCGAAGGCGCCGAAAATGCGCGCCTGGCGGCCTGGATGAACGACGTGCCGGCGGTGATTCTCAATATCCAGCGCCAGCCCGGCGCCAACGTGATCCAAGTCGTCGACCGCATCAAGCAGCTGCTGCCGCAGCTGCGCGCGAGCCTGCCGGCCGCGGTCGACGTCGCGCTGCTGACCGACCGCACCACCACCATCCGCGCCTCGGTGCATGACGTGGAGTTCGAGCTGTTGCTGGCGGTAGCGCTGGTGGTGATGGTGATCTTCCTCTTCCTGCGCAGCGCCGCGGGCACCGTGATCCCGAGCATCGCGGTGCCGCTGTCGCTGGTGGGCACCTTCGGCGTCATGTACCTGGTCGGCTTCAGCATCAACAACCTGACCCTGATGGCGCTCACCATCGCCACCGGCTTCGTGGTCGACGACGCGATCGTGATGATCGAGAACATCGCGCGCTACATCGAGCAGGGCATGGCGCCGCGCGAGGCCGCGCTCAAGGGCTCGGAGCAGATCGGCTTCACCATCATCTCGCTCACCTTCTCTCTGATCGCGGTGCTGATTCCGCTGCTGTTCATGGGCGACGTGGTGGGGCGCCTGTTCCGCGAGTTCGCCATCACCCTGGCGGTGGCGATCCTGATCTCCGCGCTGGTGTCGCTCACGCTCACCCCGATGATGTGCGCGCGCCTGCTGCGCCACGTGCCCGAGGCCGAGCAGAGCGCTTTCTACCGCGTCAGCGGCAGGTGGTTCGACGCGGTGATCGCGCGCTACGGCCGGGCGCTCGACTGGGTGCTCGACCGCCAGGGCGCGACGCTGCTGGTCGCCCTCGCCATGCTGGTGCTCACGGTGCTGCTGTACTTCTTCGTGCCGAAGGGCTTCTTTCCGGTGCAGGACACCGGTGTCATCCAGGGCATCTCCGAGGCGCCGCAATCGGCGTCGTTCTCTGCCATGGCCGAGCGCCAGCAGGCGCTGAACAAGGCGGTGCTCGAGGATCCCGCGGTCGAGAGCCTGTCCTCGTTCATCGGCGTGGACGGCACCAACAGCACCCTCAACAGCGGCCGCGTGCTGATCAACTTGAAGCCGCTGGCCGTGCGCGGCGTGAGCGCGAGCGAGGTGATCGGCCGCCTGCGGGCGCGGCTGGCGGGGGTGCCGGGAATAAGGCTCTACATGCAGCCGGTGCAGGACCTGACCATCGAGGACCGCATCAGCCGCACGCAGTACCAGTTCACGCTCGAAACCGCGGATCCGGCGCTGCTGTCGCTGTGGACCGGGAAGCTGGTCGATCGGCTCGCGCGGCTGCCGCAGCTGGCCAACGTCACCTCGGACCTGCAGGACCAGGGCCTGCAGGCCTTCCTCGCGATCGATCGCGACACCGCCGGGCGCCTGGGCATCACCCCGGCGGCGATCGACCACGTGCTCTACGACGCGTTTGGCCAGCGCCTGGTGTCGACCATCTTCACCCAGTCGAACCAGTACCGGGTGGTGCTCGAGGTGCAACCTGAGTTCCGCCTCGGGCCGCAGGCGCTGGGCAAGCTGTACGCGCCGTCCGCCGCCGGCGCTCAGGTTCCCCTCAGCTCGATGACGCGCACCGAGGAGAGGCCCGCCTCGCTGGTGATCAATCACCTCGGCCAGTTCCCGGCCGCCACGGTGTCGTTCGACGTCGCGCCCGGCGCCTCGCTCGGCGAGGCGGTCGACGCCATCCAGCGCGCCGAGCAGGCGCTCGGCATGCCCGCGTCGATCGGCACCAGTTTCCAGGGCGCCGCGCTTGCGTTCCGCGCCTCGCTTTCGAACGAGCTGCTGCTGATCCTGGCGGCGATCGTGACCATGTACATCGTGCTGGGGGTGCTGTACGAAAGCTACATCCACCCCATCACCATTCTCTCGACCCTGCCCTCGGCGGGCGTCGGCGCGCTGCTCGCCCTGCTGATCGCGCGCACCGACCTTGGCGTGATCGGCGTGATCGGCATCATCCTGCTGATCGGCATCGTGAAGAAGAACGCGATCATGATGGTCGATTTCGCGCTCGACGCCGAGCGGCACGAGGGCAAGAGCCCGAGACAGGCGATCCACCAGGCCTGCCTGCTGCGCCTGCGCCCGATCCTGATGACCACCATGGCGGCGCTGTTCAGCGCGCTGCCGCTGATGCTCGGCAGCGGCGTCGGCTCGGAGCTGCGCCATCCGCTCGGCATCACCATGGTCGGCGGCCTGATCTTCAGCCAGGTGCTCACGCTGTTTACCACGCCGGTGATCTACCTCGCGTTCGATCGCCTGGCGCGGCGCGTCGACCGGGCGGCAGCGGGCGCGGGGGCGGCATGAACTTCTCCGAGCCGTTCATCCGCCGGCCGGTGGCCACCACCCTGCTGACCGCAGGGCTCGCGCTCTCGGGCATCGTCGCCTTCAACCTGCTGCCGGTGGCGCCGCTGCCGCAGGTGGACTTCCCGACCATCTCGGTGCAGGCGAGCCTCCCGGGCGCCAGTCCGGAGACCATGGCCGCCACCGTCGCCACCCCGCTCGAGCGCGCGCTCGGGCGCATCGCGGGGGTGAGCGAGATCACCTCGACCAGCTCGATCGGCTCGACGCGCGTGACGCTGCAGTTCGATCTCGAGCGCGACATCAACGGCGCCGCGCGCGACGTGCAGGCGGCGATCAACGCCGCGCGCAGCCTGCTGCCGACGGGGCTGCCGAGCAATCCGACCTACCGCAAGGTGAACCCGGCCGACGCGCCGATCATGATCCTGGCGCTCACCTCCGGCACGCTGAACCGCGGCCAGATGTACGATGCCGCCTCCACCATCCTGGCGCAGAAGCTGTCGCAGCTCAACGGCATCGGTCAGGTGACGGTGGGCGGCAGCTCGCTGCCCGCGGTGCGCGTCGAGCTGAATCCGAACGCGCTCAGCAAGTACGGCATCGGCCTGACGCAGGTACGCGCGGTGCTTGCGGCAGCCAACGCCAACCGGCCCAAGGGCGTGGTCGAACAGGGCGACCGGCAGTGGCAAATCTACGCCGACGACCAGGCCACCCGGGCGGTTGAGTACCGCCCGCTGGTGGTCGCCTGGCGCAACGGCGCGCCGGTGCGCGTGTCGGATGTCGCCGACGTGGTCGACTCGGTGCAGGACGTGCGCAACGCCGGGCTCTCCGACGGCAAGCCCTCGGTGCTGGTGATCATGTACAAGCAGCCCGGCGCCAACATCATCGAGACGACCCGGCTCGTGCGCGAGGCGCTGCCGCAGCTCGAGGCGTCGATCCCCGCCGCGATCAACGTCAAGGTCGCCATGGAGCGCACCTCGACCATCAGCGCCTCGCTGCGCGAGGTCGAGCTCACGCTGCTGATCGCGATGGGCCTGGTGATCCTGGTCGTGTTCGCGTTCCTGCGCAACGCGCGCACCACGCTGATCCCGGCCGTCGCGGTGCCGGTATCGCTGGTGGGAACCTTCGGCGCGATGTACCTGTTCGGCTACAGCCTGGACAACCTGTCGCTGATGGCGCTCACCGTCGCCACCGGCTTCGTGGTCGACGACGCGATCGTGGTGCTGGAAAACGCCACCCGCCACATCGAGCGCGGTGTGGCGCCGTTCGAGGCCGCGCTGCGCAGCGCGCGCGAGGTCGGCTTCACCGTGCTGTCGATGAGCCTGTCGCTGGTTGCGGTGTTTATCCCGATCCTGCTCATGGGCGGCATCGTCGGCCGGCTGTTCCGCGAGTTCGCGGTCACGCTCTCGGTCGCGATCGGCATTTCGCTCGTGGTCTCGCTTACCCTCACCCCGATGATGTGCGCGCGCGTGCTGAAGGCGAACGACGGCGCGCGCCGCGGGCGCTTGTACCTCGCCGGCGAGCGCGCGTTCGACCGCCTGCTCGCGCGCTACCGCACCAGCCTCGCCTGGGCGCTGCGCCACCCGCGCCTGGTCATGCTGAGCCTGGCGGCGACCGTCGCGCTGAACGTCTACCTGTACGTGATCGTGCCCAAGGGCTTTTTCCCCGAGCAGGATACCGGGCGCGTGATCGGCTCGATCCAGGCCGACCAGGCGATCTCGTTCCAGGCGATGCAGAAGAAACTGTCGGATTTCATGACCATCATCCGCGCCGATCCCGCGGTCGAGAACGTGGTCGGCTTCACCGGCGGCAGCCGCACCAATTCGGGCTTCATGTTCATCGCGCTCAAGCCGTTGGGGCCGCGCAAGGCCTCGGCGGCGCAGGTGATCGCCGGGCTGCGCGGCAAGCTGGCGCACGAGCCCGGCGCGCGCCTGTTCCTGGTGCCGGTGCAGGACATCCGCGTCGGCGGCCGCCAGGGCAACGCCGCGTACCAGTTCACCCTGCAGGCCGACGACCTTGCGGCGCTTCGCACCTGGACCCCGCGCCTGCAGCGCGCGCTCGCCGACGTGCCCGAGGTGGTCGACGTCAACAGTGACCAGGAAGTCGGCGCGCTGCAGACCTCGCTCGTCATCGACCGCGACGCGGCCGCGCGCCTGGGCCTCACGCCGAAGGACATCGACACCGCGCTCAACCTCGCCTTCGGCCAGGCCCAGGTCTCGACCATCTACGCGCCGCTCAACCAGTACCACGTGGTGATGGAAGTGGCACCGAAGTACTGGCAGAGCCCGCAGGCGCTGAACAGCGTGTACCTGATCGCTCCTTCCGGGGCACAGGTGCCGCTCGCCGCCGTCGCGCGCTGGACGCTGACCAACACCTCGCTCCAGGTCAACCACCAGGGTGAGTTCGCGGCGGCGACGATCTCGTTCAACCTGCCGCCCGGGGTGTCGCTGTCGCAGGCGACGCAGGCGATCGGCAACGCCATGGCGCGCATCGGCATGCCGTCGGACATCCATGGCAGCTTCCAGGGCACCGCGCGCGCCTTCCAGGCCTCGCTCCAGAGCCAGCCGTGGCTGATCCTCGCCGCCCTGGTCGCGGTCTACATCGTGCTCGGCGTGCTGTATGAAAGCTACGTGCACCCGGTCACGATCCTGTCGACCCTGCCCTCGGCCGGGGTCGGCGCGGTGCTCGCGCTGCTGCTGTTCCACACCGAATTCAGCATCATCGCGCTGATCGGGGTGATCCTGCTGATCGGCATCGTCAAGAAGAACGCCATCCTGATGATCGACTTCGCGCTCGAGGCCGAACGCGTGCGCGGCAAGCCGCCGCAGGAGGCGATCTTCGAGGCCTGCCTGATGCGCTTCCGCCCGATCCTGATGACCACCATGGCCGCCATGCTGGGCGCGCTGCCGCTTGCGCTCGGCAGCGGCTACGGCGCCGAGCTGCGCCGCCCGCTCGGCCTGTCGATCATCGGCGGTCTGATGGTGAGCCAGCTGCTCACGCTGTACACGACCCCCGTTGTTTACCTGTACCTTGACCGCCTGCGCCTGCGGTGCCTGCGCCTGTGGCGCGGCACGCGCCTGGGCCGCGCCGGGGCAATTGCGAGCGAGAGCCCATGAAAGCGCGCATCGTATCGGCCGTCATCCTCGGCGCCGCGCTCGGCGGCTGCATGGCGGGCCCCGACTACCGGCGCCCGGAAGTAGAGCTGCCGCCTGCCTACAAGGAGGCCGGCGACTGGAAGCCGGCGCAGCCGGCGGACGGCGCGCAGCGCGGCGCGTGGTGGAAGACCTTCGGCGATCCGCAGCTCGACGCGCTCGAGGCGCAGCTCGAGATCGGCAACCAGAGCCTGCGCCTGGCCGAAGCGCAGTACCGCCAGGCGCGCGCGCTGGTGCAGCAGGCGCGCGCGGGGCTGTTTCCTGCGCTAAGCGGCGCTGTGTCGGTCACGCGCAGCCGCACACCGGCCAGCGGCGCGGCCGCCACCAGTCATGTGCTGTCGCTCGACGCCTCGTGGGAAGCAGATTTGTGGGGGCGGGTACGGCGCACGGTCGAAGCGAACGTCGCAGGCGCCGAGGCGAGCGCGGCCGATCTCGCCAACGCGCGCCTGTCGGCCCAGGCCGCGCTGGCGAGCGCCTATTTCCAGCTGCGCGTGCTCGACGCGCAGCGCCGGCTGTTCGAAGATACGGTGGCGGCTTACGAGAAGTCGCTTGCGCTGACGCGCAACCGCTACGCGGTCGGCGTCGCCGCCAAGGCCGACCTGGTGCAGGCGCAGGCGCAGCTCAAAAGCACCCAGGCGCAGGCGATCGACCTCGGGGTCGCGCGTGCTCAGCTCGAGCACGCGATCGCGATTCTGCTGGGCAAGGCGCCCGCGGAGTTTTCCCTGCCCAGGGCTTCGATCGGGTTCGGTCTGCGCGACACTCCGCCGGGCATGCCATCGCAGCTGCTCGAGCGGCGCCCCGATATCGCGGCGGCCGAGCGCCGCGTCGCGGCGGCGAACGCCCAGATCGGGGTGGCCAAATCCGCCTTCTTCCCGGACCTGACGCTGTCGGCCAGCGGCGGCTTCCAGAGCCCGAGCGTGGCCAGCTGGATCAGCGCGCCGAACCGCTTCTGGTCGCTCGGACCGGCGCTCGCGCAGTCGCTGTTCGACGCCGGCCTGCGCAGCGCACTGAGCGAACAGGCGGTGGCGGCGTACGACGCGAGCGTTGCCGCCTATCGCCAGACCGTGCTCGGGGCGTTCCAGGAAGTCGAGGACAACCTCGCCGCGCTGCGCATCCTGGGCGAGGAAGCCAAGGTGCAGGAAGAGGCGGTGCACGCAGCACGGGAGTCGGTGACGCTGACGACCAACCAGTACAAGGCGGGGACGGTGGACTACCTGAGCGTCGTCACCGTGCAGGCGACGCAGCTCGCCAACGAGCGTGCCGCGGTGGTGACTTACGGCCAGCGGCTCGTGTCCGAAGTCGCCCTGATCAAGGCGCTGGGCGGCGGCTGGCAGGCGCCGCAGTGAAGCCGCCCAGCACCGCCTGCCACAATTCCTTCACAGCGCCCGAATGCGCCGCAAGCTGCTCGGACGGAACCCGCGCGTAGGCCGCTCCGTTCAGGCGCAGGGCGTGCTGCACCCGGCGGAATTCCCGGTAGGCCTCGCGGCAGGCCTCGGCCAGCCCGGCCGGGATCAGCCCGAGCTCGCTTGCGATGCCAAGCAGCGCGATGTTGCCCAGGTTGCCGACCAGCCGCGGGTGCTCGTGCGCGTGCGCCAGCACCACGAACTGGACCATGAACTCGATGTCGATCATGCCGCCGGCGTCGTGCTTCAGGTCGAAAAGCCCGCTCGGGTTCGGGTGCGCCGTGTGCATCCTGGCGCGCATCGCGAGCACCTCGCGCGCGAGCTCGGCGGCGTCGCGCCGGCGGCGCAGGATACGCTCGCGGATGGCCTCGAACGCGGCGCCGATCGCGGCGTCGCCGGCGCACAAGCGCGCCCGGCTGAGCGCCTGGTGCTCCCACACCCAGGCCTGCTGCTCCTGGTACTGCTCGAACCCCGCCACGGTCGACACCAGCAGCCCGCTCGCGCCGCTCGGGCGCAGCCGCAGGTCGGTGGCGAACAGCACCCCGGCGGCGGTGCGCGTGGTGAGCAGCAGGTTGAGCTTCTGCGCCAGGCGCGCGTAGGCCTCGGCGGCGCGCTCGTCGGGGTCGTCGTAAAGGAAGATCAGGTCGAGGTCGGAGGCGTAGCCGAGCTCCTTGCCGCCGAGCTTGCCGTAGGCGACCACGGCGAAGCGCGGCGCGCCCTCGCGCTGGCGCCGCACCTGGCGCCAGGCCAGCTCGAGCGCCGCCTCGAGCGTCAGGTCGGCGAGCGCCGAGAGGTGGTCGGCGAGCCGCTCGACCGTGAGCAGCCCGGCCAGGTCCTGCGCCAGCAGACGGAACACCTGCGCCTGGTGCTGCTCGCGCAGCACGTCCATCTGCCGCTCGGGGTCGCCTTCGTGCGCCGCTATCAGCGCGCGCAAGGTGCGCGCGAACGCGGCCCAATCCGGCGGCGCATAGAGCACGCGGTCGTCGAGCAGCTCGTCGAGCAGCAGCGGGTGGCGCGTGACGAACTCCGCCGCCCAGCTCGAGGCGGCGACGATGCGCGCCACGCGCTCGAGCGCCTCGGGATGTTCGGCCAGCAGCGCGAGGTAGGATGCGCGGCGCGCGATCGCTTCGATCAGCGCCAGGCCGCGCTCGAGCGTCGCGTCCGGGTCGGCGCTCGCCGCCGCCGCGGCGGCGAGCGCGGGCGCGAGCGCATCGAAGCGCCGGCGCGAGTCCTTGGGCAGGTTCTGGTAGCGCTGGCTCGCGCGCACTGCGGCGAGCCGCGCCGCGCTGCCCGCGGGGTCGCGATAGCCGCGCGCGGCGAGCGCGTGCGCGAGCGCCTCGCGGTCGTCCTGCCACAGTTCGCCGGCGCCGTTGTCCTGCGCTTCGGCGAACACCGCCTGGAAGTGGCGCGTCACGCGAGCGCGCTGCGTCTCGAGCGCGGCCGCGAACGCATCCCAGGCGCCGAAGCCGCACATCGCCGCGACGCGCGCGCGATCGTCCGCGTCCGAGGGCAGGGTGTGGGTCTGGCGGTCATCCAGATATTGCAGCCTGTGCTCCACCCTGCGCAGGAACACATAGGCCTCGGTCAATTCGCGCGCAGCGGCCTCGGGCAGCAGCCGGCGCGCGGCGAGTCGCGCGAGCGCCTCGAGCGTCGGCCGCAGCGCGAGCTCGGGGTCGCGCCCGCCGCGCACCAGCTGCAGCGCCTGGACCACGAACTCGATCTCGCGGATCCCGCCCGGCCCGAGCTTGACGTGCTCGGCCAGCTCGCGCCGCTCGACTTCGCGCCTCACCTCGGCGTGCAGGCGGCGCATCGCGGCAAGCGTGCCGTAGTCGAGGTACTTGCGGTACACGAACGGGCGCACGATCGCCTCGAGCTCGCGCTCGCGCGCGCTGCCTCCGGTCAGGGCGCGCGCCTTGATCCAGGCATAGCGCTCCCATTCGCGCCCTTGGCTCACCAGGTAGTTCTCGAGCGCCTCGAAGCTCGCCACCAGCGGGCCCGACTCCCCGTAAGGGCGCAGGCGCATGTCGACCCGGAACGCGAAGCCGTCCTCGGTGATGTCGCCCAGCAGCGCGATCAGCTTGCGCCCGACGCGCGCGAAGTACTCGTGGTTGGACAGCCGCTGCGCGCCGTCGGTGTCGCCTTCCTCGGGGTAGACGAACACCAGGTCGACGTCCGACGAGACGTTGAGCTCGCGTCCGCCGAGCTTGCCCATGCCGACCACCAGCAGCGGCTGCGGCGCGCCGCCGGCGCCGCGCGGGCGGCCGCACTGCGCGGCCTGGCCCGCCTCGGCCCAGTCGAGGGCGGCGGCGATCGAGGCCTCGGCCAGGTCGCTCATCGCGCCGCAGACCTCGGCCAGTTCGGCTGCGCCGGAGAGGTCGCGCGCCATCACGCGCAGCAGCACGCGCTGGCGCAGGCGGCGCAGGCGGCGCTTGAGCGCCGGCTCGTCGTCCTCCTGCGCCCCGCCCAGCGCCGCGTCCATCTGCGCGCGCGTGAACGGCTGCGGCGCGGCGAGCTCAGGGGCGAGCGCGGGCTGCGCCTCGAGTACGTGGCGCGCGTAGCGCGAGGGCTCGAGCACCGGAGGAATCGGGGTGAGGCTCAAGATTTCGGGGAGATCCGATTCGGGGTCGATATTTACGGTTTAAAATGCCGGCGGGCTCGGTGCGTTCAGTCGCCCGTTCACGGACTATAGGGGCAACGCGAAGCACGATGCAAACCGAAACCCGACTCCCGCGCTGGCTGCGGGTGCTCGAGTGGCTGGCGTGGTGCGCGCTGTTCGCCGTCGTCGCGGTCGTGCTCGCGCTGCGCTACTGGCTGCTGCCGCACGTTGAGGACTATCGCGCGCCGATCGTCGCGGCCCTGTCGCGCTCGATCGGGCTGCCGGTGAAGATCGGCGCCATCGAGGCGGACTGGCAGGGCCTGCGCCCGCGGCTCAACTTCAGCGACGTGCGCATCTACGACCGCGCCGGGCGCGTGGCGCTCGTGCTGCCGGCGGTCAAGAACGTGGTTTCGTGGCGCTCGGTGATGTTCCTCGACCTGCGCCTGCGCTCGCTCACCGTCGAGGCGCCGAAACTGACCGTGCGGCGCGACGCCGCGGGCGAGATCTACATCGCGGGCATGCAGCTCTCGGGCGCCGCGCCGGGCGGCGGGTTCAGCGACTGGGTGCTTGGCCAGCGCGAGATCGTGGTGCACGACGCCGAGATCGAGTGGCGCGACGAGAAGCGCGGCGCCCCGCCGCTCGCGCTGCACGCGGTCGACTTCCGGCTGCGCAACACGGGCGACAAGCACGCGATGGGCCTTTCGGCGCGACCGCCTGATCCGCTCGGCGCGGACCTCGAGCTGCGCGCCGAGCTGATCGGACGCAGCGTGGCCGACCTGGCGGCGTGGAACGGCCAGGTCTACGTCGACATCGGCAACACCGACCTTGCCGGCTGGCGCGCCTGGATCGACTACCCGGTGGATCTGCAGCGCGGGCAGGGCGCGCTGCGCCTGTGGGTCACGCTCGGCGGCGGCAAGCCCGAGCGCAGCACCGCCGATATTGCGCTGACCGGTGTCGCGGTGCGCCTGGGCGCGGACCTGCCGCTGCTCGAGCTGCAAAGCGTGCAGGGGCGCGTGCAGGCGCGCGCCACCGCTAACGGCTACCAGGTCTCGGGCGACAATCTCGCGCTCACCCGCGCGCAGGGCGCGACGATGCGCCCGACCCGCTTCAGCGTCGCCTGGCAGCCGCAGTCCGCGCAGACGCCCGAGCGCGGCTCGGCGAGCGCCAACCTGATCGAGCTCGAGCCGCTGGCGCAGCTCGCCGCCTTTCTGCCCTTCCCGGCGACGCTGCGCAAGCTGCTCGAGGAAATGGCGCCGCGCGGCAACCTGCTCGACTTCAATTTCACCTGGCGCGGCCCGCTCGCCGAGCCGGAGCACTACAACCTGAAGTCGCGCTTCAGCGGCGTGGCGATGAATGCCTGGCGCAGAGTGCCCGGCTTCGACGGACTGTCCGGAAGCGTGGACGCCGGCAACAGCGGCGGCCGCGTCACCCTCGCCTCGCGCCAGACCGGGATCGACCTGCCGAAGGTGTTCCCCGAGCCGCGCATCGGGCTGGACGAGCTCAACGGCCAGATCGACTGGGCGCGCTCGCCCTCGGGCGCGATCGACGTGCGCATCGCGTCGCTCGCGTTCGCCAATCCGCATTTTTCGGGCAGCGCGTCGGGCAGCTACGCCTGGCGCGAGGACGCCGGCCCCGGCACGATCGACCTCGCGGTCCGGCTCGCGCGCGCGGACGGCAGCCAGGTCGTGCGCTACCTGCCGCTCGCCAGCCTCATGGGAGACAAGCTGCGCGCGTGGCTCGCCGGGGCGATCGTTTCCGGGCAGGCGAGCGACGCAGCCCTGCGGCTCAAGGGCGACCTGCGCGACTTTCCCTTCGCCGACCCGTCCACGGGCCAGTTCCAGGTCAGCGCGCACGTGAGCAGCGGCACGCTGCAGGTCGGGCCCAAGTGGCCGCGCATCGAGGACATCGACGGCGAGCTGCTGTTCGAGCGCGACAAATTGACCATCGTCGGTCACGCCGGCACCGTCTACGGCGCCAGGCTCTCGGACGTGCGCGTGGGAATTTCGAGCCTGAGCGCGCCGCACAAGCTGCTTACGGTTTCGGGCACCGCGCAGGGGCCGAGCAGCGCGTTCCTGGCCTTCATCGCCGGCAGTCCGGTGCGCGGCATGGTGAACGGCCTGACCGACGCGATGCGCGCCTCCGGGCGCGGCACGCTGACGCTCAAGCTCGAGCTGCCCCTGGGCAGCCCCGAGGGAGGCAAGGTGGCGGGCGAGTTCCGCTTCGCCGACAACAGCCTGACCCTGATGCCGCAGCTGCCGCCGATCGAGCAGGCCGGCGGCATGGTGAGCTTCACCGAGTCGGGCCTGACGGTGCACGACGTCCAGGGCCGGTTTCTCGGCGGTCCGATCAGGATCGACGGCGGCAGCGCGCGGGAGGCGGGCGTGCGCGTCGTCGCGCGCGGCCGCGTCGAGCTCGGCGGCGTGCGCCTGCTCAGCGCGTCCCGCTGGGGAAAATTCCTCTCCGGCACCGCGGGCTACATGGCGACCGTGTCGGTGCGTGACGGCCATCCGCAGCTCAGCCTCGAATCGTCGTTGCGCGACGTCTCGAGCAGCCTGCCGCCGCCGCTCGACAAGGCCGCCGGCAGCGCCCTGCCGCTGAAGGTCGAGATGCTGCCGGGCGCCGCCGACGCGCGCGACCGCATTTCGCTTACGCTCGGCGACCGGCTCGCGGCCGAAATCCTGCGCCAGCGCTCGGGCGCGCAGATGACCGTCCAGCGCGCCTCGATCGCGCTCGAGCCGAAGCCCGAGGCGGCGATGCGCATCCCGGAGCGCCCGGGCGTGCTGCTGTACGGCTCGACGCCCGGCCTCGACCTCGACCCCTGGCTGGCGCTGCTCGGAAGCGACGGCTCGGCGTCCGGGCCCGCCAGCGTCGATCTCAAGGTCGGCACGCTCGATGCCTTCGGCAAGCGCCTGACCGGGGTCACGCTCAAGGGCGGCGCCGACGCCGAGGGCTGGTCGGCCAACGTCCAGGCCGAGCAGCTCGCCGGCGACCTCGCCTTCCGCAAGGCGGAGGGCGGCAAGCTGATCGCGCGCCTGGCGCGCTTCATGATTCCGGACGACGCACCGGGGCACGAGGCAAGGCCGGTCAAGGGCGAAATGCAGGTCAAGGATCTGCCCGCGCTCGATCTGATCGCCGACCGCTTCACCTTTCGCGGCAAGCAGCTCGGACGGGTCGAGGTCGCCGCGCAGCACGCGGGGGAAGACTGGCGCATAGAGCGGATCGCGATGGTCAATCCCGACGCGTCGATGAGCGGCAGCGGGACCTGGCGCGGCGGGTCGGGCTCTTCGACCGAGCTCAAATTCGAGCTGAAGGCGAACGACGCCGGCAAGTTCCTCGACCGTATCGGCTACAAGGAGCTGGTCAAGGGCGGCAAGGCGACGCTGGGCGGCGCGCTGAGCTGGAGCGGCGACCCGCTCGCCATCGACTACCCGTCGCTCTCGGGCGACCTGACGATGGACGCGAAGGACGGCCAGTTCCTCGAGATCGAGCCCGGCATCGGCAAGCTGGTGTCGCTGATGAGCCTGCAGATGCTGCCGCGGCGAATCACGCTCGACTTCCGCGACGTGTTCTCCAAGGGCTTCCAGTTCAACCGCATCGCCAGCACGCTGCAGATCCGGCAGGGGGTGATGAGCACCAAGGACTTCAAGATGAGCGGCGCGGCGGCCGACGTGTCGATGAACGGCGCGACCGACCTCGCGCGCGAAACGCAGGATCTCACGGTGCGCGTGGTGCCGGGCCTGGGCGACAGCGCGTCGACCGTCATCGGGCTGCTAAACCCGCTGGTCGGCGTCGCTTCGGCGATCGCGCAGCGCATGCTGAAGAACCCGCTCGGGCAGATCTTTTCCTACGACTACAAGATCACGGGAACTTGGACCGATCCGACGGTCGAAAAACTTAGGCCCCCCGCGCCGGCGGACCCGGTGTTCGGCGGCTACTGACTGTTATGATCATCCGCCAGGAGACTTCGCCCCCCATGCAAACATCCCCGCAGGACTTGCTCATCGGAACCGCCCAGCGCCGCCTGCTCGAGCCGTACGAGCTCGAGGCCGGCAAGCTCGAGCGCGTGTTCGGCGCGCTCGGCGCGCACCGCATCGACTACGCCGACCTGTACTTCCAGTATTCGCGCTCCGAGAGCTGGAGCCTGGAGGAGGGGATCGTCAAGTCGGGCAGCTTCAACATCGAGCAGGGCGTCGGCGTGCGCGCGATCGCGGGCGAGAAGACCGCGTTCGCCTACTCCGACGAGATCAGCTTCGACGCGCTGGAGGACGCCGCGCGCGCGACGCGGGCGATCGCGGCGGCGGGCCAGAACCGGCGCACCAAGGTCGCGCGCCGGGGCCAGCCGGTGCGGCGCTACGAGCCGGTCGATCCGCTCGCCACCCTTGCCTCCGAGGCGAAGGTGGCGCTGCTCGGCAAGCTCGAGCGCATGTGCCGCGCGCTCGATCCGCGCGTGACGCAGGTGATGGCGCAGCTGGGCGGCGAGTACGAGGTGGTGCTGATCGCGCGCTCGGACGGCGTGCTCTCGGCCGACGTGCGGCCGCTGGTGCGGCTGTCGGTGCAGGTGATCGCCGAGCACGACGGCAGGCGCGAGAGCGGCCACGCCGGCGGCGGCGGGCGCATCGGCTACGCGCACTTCAGCGAGGCGGTGCTGCAGGACTACGCGGACAAGGCGGTGGCGCAGGCGCTGGTCAATCTCGAGGCGCGCCCGGCGCCCGCGGGCACCATGACGGTCGTGCTCGGGCCCGGCTGGCCTGGAATCCTGCTGCACGAGGCGATCGGACACGGCCTCGAGGGCGACTTCAACCGCAAGGGCAGCTCGGCCTTCTCCGGCCGCATCGGCGAGCGCGTCGGCGCGCGCGGCGTCACGGTGGTCGACGACGGTACCCTGCCCGGGCGGCGCGGCTCGCTCACGGTCGACGACGAGGGCAACCCCACCACGCGCACGGTGCTGATCGAGGACGGCGTGCTGCGCGGCTACATCCAGGACGGCCTGAACGCGCGCCTGATGAAGATGCCGCTCACCGGCAACGGGCGGCGCGAGTCCTACGCCCACCTGGTGCTGCCGCGCATGACCAACACCTACATGCTCGCCGGCCCGCACGACCCGCGCGAGATCATCGCCGGGGTCGAGCGCGGCGTGTACGCGGTCAACTTCGGCGGCGGGCAGGTCGACATCACCAACGGCAAGTTCGTTTTCTCGGCCGCCGAGGCCTACATGATCGAGAACGGCAAGGTGACTTACCCGATCAAGGGCGCGACCCTGATCGGCAACGGTCCCGATGCGCTGACCAAGGTCAGGATGATCGGCAACGACCTGCAGCTCGACAGCGGCATCGGCACCTGCGGCAAGGAAGGCCAGAGCGTGCCGGTCGGCGTCGGCCAGCCGACGCTGCGCATCGACGGCCTCACGGTCGGCGGCACCGCCTGAGCATGGACGCGCTGCCCGCGAACGCGACGCGCTTTTTGGCCGACGCCGAGGCGCTCGCGGCACAGATCCCGGACGGCGCGCAGATCGCGCTGCCGCCGGACTACTCGCTGCCGGCGATGGCGGTGGTGCGCGCGCTGGTGCGGCGCCGCGCGAAGCGCCTGCGACTGCTCGGCGTGCCGGTGCTGGGCATGTGCGCCGACCTGCTGATCGGCGCGGGCTGCGTCGCCGAGGTCGAGACCAGCGCGGTTTCGCTCGGCGAGGCCGGGCTCGCGCCGCGCTTCACCGAGGCGGCCGAGAAAGGCGAGCTCGCGCTGCGCGAAGCGACCTGCCCGATGATCCACAGCGGCCTGCAGGCAGCCGAGAAAGGCGTGCCCTTCATGCCGCTGCGCGGCGTGCTCGGCTCCGACCTGGTGGCGCAGCGTTCCGACTGGAAAGTGATCGACAATCCAATGGAAAATCGGGGTCAGACCACCATTTCGCAGAAATCGTGGTCTGACCCCGATTTTTCGGACCCCATCATCCTCGCGCCGGCGATCTCGCCCGACGTGGCGCTGTTCCACGCGCGCTGGGCCGACCGCGCGGGCAACGTCTGGCTCGGGCGGCGGCGCGAGCTGGCGACGATCGCGCATGCGGCCAAGGCGGCCTTCGTCAGCTACGAGTCGATGCGCGAGGGCGACATGCTGGAGGACGAGATCCTCGCCCCGGGGGTGCTCGGCTCGGTCTACGTCAGCGCGCTCGCGCCGGCGCCGCGTGGCGCCTGGCCGCTCGGCGTGGCCGACGAGTATCCGATCGACGACGCGCACCTGATGGCCTACGCCAAGGCGGCCAAGACCCGCGAGGGCTTCCGGCGCTACCTGGACGAATGGGTCCTTACGCCAGAGAAGAACTTCTCGCCGGCGTGATCGCGCGGCTGATCGGCGACGCGGCGCACGTCGCCGTGGGCGCCGCCTCGCCGATTCCCGCCACGGCGTGCGCGCTGCTGGCCGCGCGCGGGGACAAGCTCAGGGTCTCCCTGCTGCACAAGAGGAAGGGCAACCCCTTCAGCGAAGGCTCGCGCGAGCTGTTCGATCTCGCGGGCCAGGGCAGGATCGACGTGTTCTTCCTCGGCGGGGCGCAGATCGACGGCGAGGCGAACGTCAACCTGGTGCGCGCCGAAGGGCGCCGCTTCCCGGGCTCGTTCGGCTCGGCGTTCATGTATTTCGCGGCGCGCCGCACGATCCTGTTCCGCGAAGAGCATTCGCGCCGCGTGCTGGTGCCGAAGGTCGAGTTCGTCAGCGCCCCGGGCTCGAGCCCGCCCGGGGTGTGGCGCCGCGGCGGGCCGCAGGCGCTGCTCACCGGCAAGGCGCTGTTCGCCTGGCAGCCCGGGCGCAGGCGCTTCCGGCTCGAGAGCGTGCACCCCGGCTCGAGCCTGGAGGAGGTGCGCGATTGCACCGGCTTCGAGTTCGACTGCGGCCCGACGGTTGCCGCGACCGCGCCGCCCTCGGCCGCCGAGCTCGAGCTGCTGCGCGGGCCGGTCGCGCGCGCGATCGCGCCCAACTACCCCGCGTTCGCGGCCAAGGTCTGGCTCAGTCGTTCTCCGCCCAGCGCAGCGAGCGCTTGACCGCTTCGCGCCAGCGCGCGAGCAGGTCGGCCGCGCTGCCCGCGTCCATCTGCGGCTCGAAGCGCCGGTCCTCCTTCCAGTGCGCGGCGATCTCCTGCGGCGAGCGCCACAGGCCGATGGTCAGCCCGGCGAGGTAGGCCGCGCCGAGCGCGGTGGTCTCGAGCACGCGCGGGCGCACCACCGGCACGCCGAGCATGTCGGCCTGGAACTGCATCAGCAGGTTGTTGGCGCTGGCGCCGCCGTCGACGCGCAGCTCGCTCAGCTTTTCGCCGGCGTCCTGCTGCATCGCCTCGAGCAGGTCGGCGACCTGAAACGCGATCGACTCGAGCGCGGCGCGCGCCAGGTGCGCGCGCGACGAGCCGCGCGTCAGGCCGAGGATCGCGCCGCGCGCGAACGGATCCCAGTGCGGTGCGCCCAGGCCGGTGAACGCCGGCACCAGGAACACGCCGCCGTTGTCGGGCACGCTCGCGGCGAGCGCCTCGATCTCGGCCGCGGAGCGGAAGAACTGCAGTTCGTCGCGCAGCCACTGCACCACCGAGCCGGCGACGAACACGCTGCCCTCGAGCGCGAAGCCGCGCGGCGTGCCCTTGGCGGCGCTGGGCTGCGCCACCGGAGTGGTCAGCAGGCCGTGCGTCGAGCGCACCGCCGTCTCGCCGGTGTGCAGCAGCATGAAGCTGCCGGTGCCGTAGGTCGCCTTGGCCATGCCCCGGCGATGGCAGCCCTGGCCGAACAGCGCCGCCTGCTGGTCGCCGGCGATGCCGGCGATCGGGATCGCGGCCCCGAGCTCCTCGGGCGCGGCCATGCCGAACACGCTCGCCGAGGGCTGCACGTCGGGCAGCAGCGCGCGCGGCACGCCGAGCAGCGATAACAGCTCCGCGTCCCAGTCGCCGCGGTGGATGTCGTACAGCAGGGTGCGCGAGGCGTTGGTCTCGTCGGTCACGTGGGTGCGGCTCTGCGACAGGCGCCACACCAGCCAGGTGTCGACCGTGCCGAAGGCGAGCTCGCCGCGCTCGGCGCGCGCGCGCGCGCCGGGAACGTTGTCCAGCAGCCAGGTCAGCTTGGTGCCGCTGAAGTAGGGATCGATGATCAGCCCGGTCCTGGCCTTGATCGTCTCTTCGGCGCCCGCCGCGCGCAGCTCGGCGCACAGCGCGGTGGTGCGGCGGTCCTGCCACACGATCGCGTTGTGCAGCGGCTCGCCGCTCTGGCGGTCCCACAGCAGGGTCGTCTCGCGCTGGTTGGCGATGCCGATGGCGCGGATCTCGGTCGGGTCGATGCCTGCCTTGGCGATCGCCTCGCGCGCGGTGTCGCGCTGCGAGACATAGATCTCGTGCGGGTCGTGCTCGACCCAGCCCGGCTGGGGATAGATCTGGCGGATTTCGCGCTGCGCGCTCGCGCGCGGCGCGCCGTGCTCGTCGAACACGATCGCACGCGAGCTGGTCGTGCCTTGGTCGAGCGCGAGGATGAATTTCATGGCGTCGTGTTCCGCGGGACGAGGCCGATTCTAGCAGCGAGCCGGGTGTTAGAATTCGCGCCGCCATGCCGCTACCGACCCAGGACGTCGAGCGCGAGCTCACCCACACCCGGCGCGTGCGCTTCGAGGGCTACAAGCGCGCCGACGGCCTGTGGGACATCGAAGCGCACCTGACCGACATCAAGAACCACGACTACCCGCTGCAGACCGGAGTTCGCCGCGCCGGCCAGCCGATCCACGAGATGTGGCTGCGCATCACCATCGACCGGGGCCTGAACGTGATCGACGCGCTCGCGGTGTCGGACGCGGTGCCCTACCCGGGCGGCTGCGATCAGGCGCCGCCGGCCTACAAGAGGCTGGTCGGGCTCAACCTGCGCCGGGGCTTTCGCAAGAAGGTGCACGAGCTGCTCGGCGGGGTGCAAGGCTGCACCCACATCACCGAGATGCTGGCCGGGCTGCCGACCGCGGCGATCCAGACTTTCGCCGGCGAGGCGCGCGAAGACAGCGGCGACGGCAGCAAGCCGTTCCAGCTCGACCAGTGCATTGCGCTCGAGACCGGCTCGGAAACGGTGCGCAAGTGGTACCCGGCGTGGTATCGAGGACCCAAGGGAGGAGGCAAGGCGGCATGAAGATTCACGAGTATCAGGGCAAGGAGCTGTTCAGGAAGTTCGGCGTCGTCACGCCGCGCGGCACGCCGTGTTTCTCGGCCGACGAGGCGCTCGCCGCGGCCAAGGCGCTCGGCGGCAAGGTCTGGGTGGTGAAGGCCCAGATCCACGCCGGCGGCCGCGGCAAGGGCGGCGGCGTGAAGGTCGCGAAATCGCTCGAGGAGGTGAAGAAGTTTTCCTCCCAAATTCTCGGCATGCAGCTCGTCACGCATCAAACCGGTCCCGCGGGCCAGAAAGTGCGGCGGCTGCTGGTCGAGGAGGGCGCCGACATCAGGCAGGAGCTCTACGTCGGCATGGTGGTCGACCGCGGCACCCAGCGCGTGTGCCTGATGGCCTCCTCCGAGGGCGGGATGGAGATCGAGGAGGTCGCCGCCAGGACCCCGAAGAAGATCCGCAAGGTATTCATCGATCCCTCGACCGGGCTGACGAACGCCGAAGCGGAGGAGGTGGCGCGTCAGATCGGCGTACCCGAGCCTTCGATCGGCCAGGCGCGCGATCTTCTTCAGGCGCTGTACAAGTGTTTCCGGGAGACCGACGCGTCGCTGGCCGAGATCAACCCGCTGGTCACCACCGGCGAGGGCCGGGTGATCGCGCTCGACTCGAAAATGAACTTCGACGACAACGCGCTGTTCCGCCACCCCGACATCGTCGCCATGCGCGACCTGGACGAGGAGGACCCGCTCGAGATCGAGGCCTCGAAGTACGACCTGTCGTACATCTCGCTCGAGGGCGAGATCGGCTGCATGGTCAACGGCGCGGGCCTGGCGATGGCCACCATGGACACGATCAAGCTGTTCGGCGGCGAGCCGGCCAACTTCCTCGACGTGGGCGGCGGCGCAACGGCGGAGAAGGTCACCGCGGCGTTCAAGATCATGCTCTCCAACAAGAAGGTGAAGGCGATCCTGGTCAACATCTTCGGCGGCATCATGAAGTGCGACACCATCGCCGAAGGCGTGGTCGCGGCGGCGAAGGAAGTGAAGCTCTCGGTGCCGCTGGTGGTGCGCATGAAGGGCACCAACGAGGATCTGGGCAAGAAAATCCTCAAGGACTCCGGCCTGCCGATCATCTCGGCCGACAACATGGCCGATGCGGCGAAAAAAGTTGTCGCGGCGGTGAAGGCGAAGAAGAAGCCTGCCGCGAAAAAGGCAAAGACCAAAACTAAAACAAAAACTAAAACTAAAACTAAAACGAGGCCAAAAGCGAAGAAAGCGGGGAGGAAGAAGAAATGAGCATCCTGATCAACAAGAACTCCCGCGTCATCACGCAAGGCATCACCGGCAAGACCGGACAGTTCCACACCCGCACCAGCCGCGAGTACGCCAACGGCCGCGCCTGCTACGTCGCCGGGGTGAATCCGAAGAAGGCGGGCGAGGACTTCGAGGGCATCCCGATCTTCGGCACGGTCGCCGAGGCGAAGGCGAAGACCGGCGCCAACGTGTCGGTGATCTACGTCCCGCCGCCGTTCGCCGCGGCCGCGATCTGGGAGGCGGTCGAAGCCGACGTCGAGCTGGTGATCTGCATCACCGAGGGCATCCCGGTGCGCGACATGATCGAGGTGCGCGACCGCATGCGAAAGCAAAAGCGCAAGAGCGTGCTGGTGGGGCCGAACTGCCCCGGCGTGATCACCCCGGGCGAGCTCAAGATCGGCATCATGCCGGGCCACATCCACAAGAAGGGCCGCGTCGGGGTGGTGTCGCGCTCGGGCACGCTCACCTACGAGGCGGTCGGCCAGCTCAGCGAGCTCGGCATCGGTCAGTCGACCGCGGTGGGCATCGGCGGCGACCCGGTGAACGGCATGAAGCACATCGAGGTGATGAAGCTGTTCAACGACGATCCGGATACCGACGCGGTGGTCATGATCGGCGAGATCGGCGGCTCCGACGAGGAAACCGCCGCCGAGTGGGTCAAGAAAAACATGAAAAAGCCGGTGGTCGGCTTCATCGCCGGGGTCACCGCGCCGCCGGGCAAGAGGATGGGCCACGCCGGCGCGATCATCTCCGGCGGCAAGGGCACCGCGCAGGAGAAGCTCGCGGTGATGGAAGCCTGCGGGATCAAGGTCACCCGCAACCCCGCCGAGATGGGCAAGACGCTCAAGTCGGTTCTCAAGTAGCCCGGCGCCATGGCGCGCGCGTTCGGCGTGCTGCGCCACGGCGGCCTGCGCTGGTACCTGCTCGCGCGCACGCTCGCCACGCTCGCGGCGCAGATGCAGACCGTCGCGGTCGGCTGGCAGGTGTACGAGGCGACGCACGATCCGCTCGACCTGGGCCTGATCGGGCTGTCGCAGTTCCTGCCCTTCATCGTCCTCATCCTGCCCGCCGGGCACGTCGCCGACCAGTACGAGCGGCGGCGCGTGGTCGCGGCCTGCTTCGCGCTGATGGCGGCCGCCGCGGCGCTGATGCTCGCCTACACGCGCACCGGGGTGGTGGCGGTGTGGCCGGTGTTCGCGATCATGTCGCTGTTCGGCGTCGCGCGCGCGTTCTGGATGCCGGCGGCGCAGGCGCTGCTGCCGAACCTGGTGCCGCCCGAGGACTACGGCCGCGCGCTGCCGCTGTCCTCCTCGGCCAACCAGATCGCGCGCATCGCCGGCCCCGCGCTCGGCGGGCTGCTGTATTTCGCCGGCGCCGAGGTGGTGTACGCGACGGTCGCCGCGCTGCTGGCGGCGGCGTTCGGCTTCATGCTCGGTGCGCGCGCGCTGCGGGGCGCGCCGGCGCTGCGGGTGCCGCTGTCGTGGGCGAACCTGCTCTCCGGGCTCGCGTTCGTGCGCTCGCGCCCGGTGGTGCTGGGCGCGATCTCGATGGACCTGTTCGCGGTGCTGTTCGGCGGCGCGACCGCGCTGCTGCCGGCGTACGCGGGCGACATCCTGCACGCAGGGCCGATCGGGCTGGGTTTCCTGCGCACCGCCTCCGGGATCGGCGCCGCGCTGTGCGGCCTCGCGCTCGTCGTGCGCCCGATCCAGCGCCACGTCGGGCGCTGGATGTTCGGCGGCGTGGCCGCCTTCGGCTTCGCGACCATCGTGTTCGGCGTCTCGAGGAGCCTCGCGCTCTCGCTCGCCGCGCTCACCGTGCTCGGCGCGGCCGACATGCTGAGCGTCTACGTGCGCCAGATGCTGGTGCAGCTCGCCACGCCCGACGCGATCCGCGGCCGGGTAAGCGCGGTAAACTCGGTGTTCATCGGCGCCTCGAACGAAGTCGGCGAGTTCGAGTCCGGCGTCACCGCGGCATGGTGGGGCGTAGTCCCCGCGGTGGTGGTCGGCGGCGTCGCGACGATAGTCGTCGCCGCGACATGGACGCGCCTGTTTCCCTCGCTGTGGCGGATTGCGCGCTTCCCCGGACCGGAGGCTTGACGTAGTGGCGCGCAGAGGCGACCCGAGGCGAAACACGCTGGGTAAGCTGAGCCCGCCGCGGCTCGGCCTTTCATTTCCGCGCGAGCGGCTGTTCGAGCGGCTCGACGCCTGCGCCGGTCAGCCGGCGACCTGGGTCACAGGGGCTCCGGGAATGGGCAAGACGACGCTCGTGGCCACCTACCTGGAGGCGCGCCGCGCGCGCTGCCTCTGGCTGCAGATCGATGGCGGCGACGCAGACCCCGCGGCGTTCGCTCATTATCTGGATGCGGCGGCCGGCCACGCGGCGTCGCGCCGCCGCAGGCAGGCGCCGCAACCGACGACCGACGACTTGCGCGACGTGCCGGGGTTCCTGCGTCGCTGTTTCCGGCGCCTTGCGCAGGCGCTTGACGTGCCGTGGGTACTGGTGCTCGACAACGTGCAGCAGTTCGGCGATGCGCCTGAACTTTATGCCGGTATCGCTACCGCGCTCGAAGAGCTGCCGCGCGACGGTCGCGTCATCGCGATCAGCCGCAATCTGCCGCCGCCCGAGTTCGCGCGCGCGCTGGCGAACCAGCAGATCGTCGTCATCGACGCGCCGGCCTTGCGTTTTACGCTCGAGGAGACGCAGGCGCTGGTCAGCCTGCACCAACAGGCCTGCCCCGCCGCCCAATTGCAGTCAGCCACGGACGGCTGGGCCGCGGCGATGATTCTGGTTCTCGCCGCCGGCGGCGGATTAGCCGCCGACATGCTCGCGAGCGGTGGCTCGGCACGCGAACGACTGTTCGCGCTGTTCGCCGGCGAAGTGCTTGCCCGGTTGGCGCCACGCGACGCGGCGGCGCTGATGAGGATTGCCTTCCTGCCAAGCGCAAGCGAGGCAATGGCCAAGGCGCTAAGCGGCGACTCAAGGGCAGGGGCGCTGCTCGCGGACCTTGCGCGCCGGAGCCTGTTCACCGATCGACGTGAAGAGGTGGAGCCGGTATACGTGTTTCACGCGCTGTTCGGCGAATTCCTGCGCGCGCGTGCCGTGCTGGCGTTTTCCCCGCAAGAAACGCGCGCGGTTCGCGCCAAGGCGGCCTCGCTGCTGGAGGCGGCAGGGCACGCCGATGCGGCGATCGCGCAGTGCCTGGAAGTCGAAGACTGGGATAGTGCGGCGCGCCTGATCGAGTCCCACGCTGGCCGGCTCGTCGCGCAGGGCCGCACGTCGAGCGTCAGGGACTGGATCGCGGCGCTGCCTGAGCAGCTTCGATCGGCGCCGCAGCTGCGCTACTGGCTCGGCTACTGCGACCTGGCGGTGAAACCGCATGAAGCGCTGCGCGAGCTTGATCTTGCCTACAAGGGCTTTACCGTCGCCGCGGACACTGGCGGCGCCTTCCTCGCCGCCGCCGCCGCGGCCGACGCGATCGTGTTCGTCGGCGCCAGGCTCGACGTGCTTGCGCCATGGCTCAGGATCCTGGCTACGTACGCGCCGGCCTATCTCGAGCGGCGCGATGCTGCAAGCGACCTGCGCGTGCTGCCCGGGCTGCTCGCCGCTTACGTGCATCTGGATACCGCGAATCCACTTACGGCGAAGCTCGCCGCGCTGGCCGAAGGCATGCTGCTCGAGCCGCTCGGCGCGAGCCAGCGCATCCTGCTCGGCACGCTCGCCTACTACCTGCTGTGGACCGGGCAGATCGCGCGCCTCGACCATATCATGGTCAAGATCGACCATATGTGCGCACGTCACGACACGGCGCCGGCGACGCGGCTCAGGTGGTATGGAGTAGGGGTTCTGATCCGCTCGCTGCTCGGGCGCAGCGAGGAAGCGCTGACCGATTCGCGGCGCGCGCTGGAGGTGGCCGAGGGCGCAAGGCCGCTGCAGACGAAGGCCCACCTGATGATGGTGCTGGCCGCGCTCGCCGCGCGCAATGCGGGGCTCGCTCGCACGCACCTGGCCGCTGCCGCGGGCCTGCTCGATCCGGCGAACGCAATCGACGCGACGACCTATGAGTTCCAACGCGGCATGCTCGCGTTGCTGGAGCGCGATTGGAACGGCGCGCTGCGCCTGATGCGCGAGGCCGTGGAGAGCGCGCACGCGTCGGGTTGGCCGCTGCGCGTCCACATCGCGCTTCTCGGCCGCGCGCTGGCGGCAACCGAAACCGGGCAGTGGGAGGAAGCCGAAGAGGCGCTGCGCGAGGCGTACGCGCACCCGTTCTACGCCGCATGCCGCTGGCATCACTGGATCGCGGCGCTGATCGAGGCCAACCTGGCGCACCGCCGCAGCGACGGGGCGCGCTGTGTCGCGGCCCTGCGGCGCGGCTTCGCGGTGGGACGCGAGCACGGCTACGACTTCGGGCCGCTGCCGTATTGCTGCGGCGACATGATGCCCCGGCTCGTCGCTGTCGCGCTCGAGCACGAGATCGACGTGCCGTTCGCCCAGCGCGTGGTCGGGCGCTACGCGCTGGCGGCGCCGCAGGGCGCCGGCGAGCGCTGGCCGTGGCCGATCCGAATCCGCACGCTCGGCGGTTTGCGCATCGAGCGCGACGGCGAGCCCGCCCCGGCGGCACGCAAGGAAAGCCGCAAGCCGCTCGAGTTGCTCAAGCTCATGCTTGCGCTTGGCGGCGAGGCGGTGCCGGTCGACCGGCTGGCCGCGCTGCTGTGGCCCGACGCGGAGGGCGACGCGGCGCGCAACTCGTTCGACAACGCGGTGCACCGGTTGCGCAAGCTGCTCGGCGGCGACGTGCACGTTCGCTTGCGCACGGGCGGCCTGGGCCTGAATCCGGCGACCTGCTGGAGCGACGTTGCAGCGCTTGACGCCTGCCTCGCGCAGGCGGGCGATTCCGTCTCGGACGACGATGTGGATGGGCAGGTGGTGCTCGCCGAGCGCGCCCTCGCGCTTTACCGCGGCGCCTTCCTCCCGGGAGAGGACGATTATCCCGAGCTCGCTGCAGCCCGCAGTCGGATCCAGGCGCAGTTCGTGCGCCAGACGGGCGCGATCGGCGCCAGACTGGAGCTGGCGGGGCGGCTGGAGGATGCGGCCGGCGTGTACGCGCGCATCGTGGAGCAGGAGCCGCTGGCCGAGGAGATCTACCGGCGGCTCATCGCGTGCCTGGCCACGCTCGGGCGCCGCGCGGAGGCGTTCGAGGCCTACCGCAGGTGTCGCGCGCAGCTTTCAATCCTGCTCGGCGTACCCCCGAGCGCGCAGACCGAGGCTCTCGCCGCAACCCTGCGCGATCCGAATCTCTAAGCCATCTCTAGGATGTCGCCCGCTAAGCTCGGCGGCATTAACCAGGAGATGCGCATGAAAGCCTTGCTTCGACTCTGTCTCGTACTCGGTTCCATCCTTGCCGTCCCCGCGGCGTCGGCCAACCCGCCGGGTCTCGCGGCGCCCCGGCTCCTGCTGAACGAGACCGTCGCCGGCATGCCCAAAGGCGATCGGCAGCAAGTGCGCGTCCTGACGGCGAGCTTCGCCCCCGGCGACAAGACCGTCTTTCACACTCATCGCTCTCCGGTCACGGTGTACATCCTCGAAGGCGCGTTCACGCTGGAGATGGAGGGCCGCGCGCCGCTGACCGTCAAGGCCGGCGAGGCCTACCTCGAGCCGCCCAATGTGAAGATGACCGGCTACAACCGCAGCGCGAGCGAGCGCTTGCGGGTGATCATCTTCTATGTGAGCGACCGCGACACGCCGTTCCTCGACGTGATTCGCTGAATGGTTGCGGCGATTCCCGCGCCGGGCCCCGACCAGCTGGCGCAGAACTGGAGTGTCATCGCAGGCGCCTACGAGCAGGCGTTCGAGGGTCTCAGCGGACAGTTCGCCGCCGACGCGCTCGAGCGGCTGCACATCAGCACCGGCGAGCGCGTGCTGGACGTCGCCGCCGGAACGGGCGCGTTCAGCCTGTTGGCGGCGCGCGCCGGGGCCGAGGTCCTGGCGACCGACTTTGCGCCCGGCATGGTTGCCCGGATCCGCGAACGCGCCGCGGCGGCCGGACTCGCCAACCTCGCGGCCGAGGTGATGGACGGGCAGGCGCTGACGCTTGCGGACGCCTCGTTCGATTCCTGCGCTTCGGTGCTCGGGCTGATCTTCTTCCCCGACATCGCGCGCGGGATGGCGGAACTGCGCCGGGTCCTGCGCCCCGGCGGGCGCGCCGCCGTCGTGTGCTGGAGCGACCCCGCCAGGCTCGAGCTGATGACCCTGGTGGTGCGCTCGATCCGCAAGGTTGTTCCAGGTTTCCAGCCGCCGGCCGAGCAGCCCGCCTGGGCGCGGCTTGCGGGCGGCGACGCGCTGCGGCAAGCGATGGAACGGGCCGGCTTTGGCGACGTGCGCACCACGGTCGTGGCGCGCGCCATGCCGATCGAGTCGCCCGAGAAGTACTGGAACGACTTTACCCGCTCGGCTCCGCCGCTGGCCTATCTGTTCGGACAGCTCGGCGCCGAGCGCACCGCGGCGGTAGGTCGCGCGTACATGGAGGCGCTCGGCGCAGGATCGGCGGACGCGATTCCGACGGTCCGCGCCGAGGCCTGCATCGGCGTCGGACGCGCAAGCTAGCGGCCCCGACGCACCCCTTTGCCCGCGCCGGCCTATGGGCGGGCGGCGATCGCCTCGAGAATCTCGACCAGCGCGTCGGGTGCGGTCACGTTCGGGCTGTGGCTGGCGTCGAGGTCGAAGCACTGCCAGCCTTCCTTCCTCGCGCGCTCGCGGAACTGGCGGAACACGTCGCCCGGGCGCGCCTTGGTGCAGTAGATGTAGGCCTTCGGCAGCTTGTCCACCGCGCCGCCGAGCCTGAGCGGCTCTTCGAACGCCTTCACCCCCAGCGGCACGCGGTGCGGCGTGATCCATTCCAGGTCCTCGGCGCTGGTGTCGTCCGGCGCGGGATTGGGCGGCAGCTGCCAGCCGTCGCCCACGGTCTTGACCGCCTCCAGCCGTCGCGCGCGCTCCTCCGCTCCCACCAGGTCGAACACCGACTGCCCGTCGCGCGGCGCGAAGGCATCCAGATATGCCAGGCGCCGGATGCGCTGCGGCGCGCGGTCGGCCGCCCCGGTGGCCACCATCCCGCCGTAGCTGTGCCCGAGCAGGACCACGTCGGACAGGTCCTCGTACTCGAGCACCCCGAGCACGTCCCGCACGTGCGTTTCGAGCCCGAACTCCAGGCGCGCGAGGTGCGCCCGCTCGCCCAGCCCGGTGTAGGTCGGCGTGAACACCTCGTGGCCGCGCGCGCGCAGGCGCTGCCGGATCTTCTTCCACGCCCAGCCGCCCGACCAGGCCCCATGCGCAATCACGAATGTGGCCATCTCATCCTCCTCGAGCCGCGATCATGCCTGATTCTTCACCCAGCCGCGGAAGGTCTGCGCGGCCTCGCTCGTCTGCGGCTTGATGGTAATGAGGTAGCAGGCGCCGGTCACGACCGGCTCCTCGCCCATGGGGTGCACCAGGCTGCCGGCCTTGAGCAGGTCGGCGATGTAGAGATCGGGAATCACCGCCACGCCCAGCCCCTCGAGCGCGCCCTGGATGGTGTAGATGGTCTGGTCGAGCTCGATGCGGTCGGCGTAGCGCCGCGCATCCAGGCCGTTGGCCGCGAACCACGCCGGCCACAGGTCGGGGCGCGCCTTGTTCTCGATCAGGCGGCAGCGCGCGAGGTCCGCCGGGCGCTTCAGGCGCAGCGCGCTTGCGAGGCCCGGGCTCGCCACCAGGCGCGTGAGCTCGCGCACGAAGGGCTCGCCTCTGAGGCCGCGGAAGTCCTTCGGGTCGCGGCGCACGATCCAGTCGAACTCGCGGTTGCGCTTGACCGGCCCGACCGAGGTCGTGAGCTCGACGTCGATGCCGGGGTGGCGCGCGTTGAACCGGGGCAGGCGCGGGATCATCCAGTGCAACGCGACCACCGGAATGGTATCGACGCGCACCACGCGCCGCAGCGCCGGCTTCGCGATGCGCGCCGAAGCCGCGTCGATCTTGCCGATCGCGGCGCGGATCTCCTCGGAGTAGGCGCGCCCGGCCTCGAACACGCGCAGGCTGCCGAGGGGGATGCGCCGGGCCATGGCTTCCGAGTGATTTTTTTCACCCGAGTATAGCCAAGGAATCGTTTGCCGGTGGCGGCGCACGGGACTAACTTCTTGACCCATGATCGGAATGGATCTGAGCGAATTCAGGAGCGGGCGGCACCTGCTGTCGATCCAGCACCGGCACTGCGTGCGGCTCGAGGCGCCCGCCGGGCTGGTGGTGCGCTGCGTGAGCGGCGAGGTGTGGCTCACTCGCTCGGGCTCGCCCGACGACGTCTGGCTCGCGCCCGGCTCGAGCTACGACTGCGCCAGCGCGGCGTCGCTCTACATCGACTCGCTCGGGGCCTCGAGCGCGATCGAGGTCAGTCGCGACATCATCTGATTTCGGTAAGGGCGGGCGATCAGGCCTCGCCGGACCAGCTGAGTGCTTGGTCCGTCTCCCACACGGCGAGGTATTCCTTCAGCGTCTCCAGCTCCTCGGCGCGCGGCGCGATGACGAGCGTGCGCAGCTCCCGGTCGTGCTCGATGGTGGTGCCGAACGTCTTGATCAGATCGGTCGCGACCTCCATCTCCGCCGGCGTCAGCCAGTCCGCGAACGTGATGCGCAGCCGCGTCGTCATTTCCGCAGCTTACTCGCCGAACGGCGGCCGTACGTTATCCGCGCGTCCTGTGCGGCTCGAAGGGGCGCGGCCGCTCGCGCGCTGGGGTACATTTGCGCAATGCTTGCCCGGCTGCGACCCTTCCTTGCACGCGCCGTAGTGCGCGCCGCCCTGGTGGCGGTCGCCTACGCGGTCGCCTCGGGCCTGTGGATCGTCTTCTCCGACCGCTACGTCGAGATGCTCGCCCGTTCCGGCGACCCGTCCGTGCTCACGCGCTACCAGACGCTCAAGGGCTGGGGCTTCGTGCTGCTCACCGCCTGCCTGCTCGGGCTGGTGGTGTGGCGCACGCTGGCCTCGCTCGAGCGCGCGAACCGCGGGCTGCGCGCGGTCGAGAAGCGCTACCAGGACCTGATCGAGCTCTCGCCGAGCGGGGTGCTGGTGCACGCGGAGCAGAAGTTCCTGTTCGTCAACGCCTCCGGCGCGCGCATGTTCGGCGCGGGCGGGCCGCAGGAGATGGTCGGGCGCAGCGTGCTCGATTTCGTCCACCCCGACTCGCAGCCGCTGGTGCGCGCGCGCACGCAGCGCTACCTCGCGCACGGGCTCGCCGCGCCCGAGACGGAGCAGAAGCTGCTGCGCGCCGACGGCTCGCTGTTCGAGGGCGCGGTCACCTCGGCGCCGATCCAGTACGAGGGGCGCAGCGCGGTGCTCGCGATCGTCAACGACATCACCGCGCGCAAGGCGGCGGAGGCGCGCTTTCGCTACATCGAGAGCCACGACCCGCGCACCGGGCTGCCCAACCGCGCGACGCTCAAGCAGCTGCTGCAGGACCGCATCGACCGCCCCGGCTGGTGCAGAAAATTCTGGAGACGATCAGCCGCTCCTATACCGTCGACGGCAAGGTGCTCAACCCGACCTTCTCCTGCGGCTACGCGACCTGGCCCGCCGACGCACGCGACGCCGAGAGCCTGATGCAGAACGCGCACGCGACCCTGTTCCACGTGCGCGAAACCGGCGCCGGCCTGCCGGCCTCGCAGGTCGAGCTCGAGCTGACCGAGAGCCTGCTCATCGTCGGCAGCGTCGAGGTCGAGTCGATCCTCGCGCGCCTCAAGGCCCTCGGCGTGCGGCTCAGCCTGGACGACTTCGGCACCGGCTACTCGAGCCTCGCCTACCTGCGCCGCTTCCAGATCGACCGCCTCAAGATCGACCAGAGCTTCGTGCGCAACGTCACCGAGCACCCCGCCGACGAATCCATCGCGCGCACCATCGTCTCGCTGGCGCGCAGCCTCAACATGCTGACCGTCGCCGAAGGCGTCGAGACGCGCGAGCAGGCCGCGCTGCTCGCCTCCATGGGCTGCGACTACCTGCAGGGCGACCTGTTCGGCCGCCCCATGTTCGCCGACGATTTCACCGCCCACCGCGCGCGGCCGCTCGACTTCGGCTGGCTGCCGGGCTAGCGCCCCGCAACCGGCGCGGACGCGGCACGCACCAGGGCCTTGCGCGCGCTCCATCCGTCGTCCAGGCTATCTATGTAGCGATCGAAGCGGTACACGCGCCCGCGCTTGCGGCCGGTGATTTCGCGCACGATTCCCAGTTGTTCGAACTTCTGCAGTCGGGCGATCGCCGTATCCAGAGTGACGTCGAGGTGTCGCTTCACGCCGCGGGCGTCGATGATCGGAGATTCGTAGAGCAGGCGGAGCAGTTGCGGACCGCGACGCTGGCCTTGGACGAGCGTGTTCATATCGGCCTGAAGCGCAACCAGTCTTTCGGACACGCCGACCGCTTCTTTCGCGGTCAGCTCGATTCCGAGCAGGAAGAACTTGATCCAGCCGAGCCAGTCGCCCTTTGCCCGGATCCCGGTCAGGCGCTCGTAGTACTCGGCCCGGTTTTCGAGCAGATAAAGGCTGATGTAGAGCAGCGGTTGCTCCAGCTTCTTCATCTGGCAAAGGATCAGGGCGATCAGGAGCCGTCCGATCCGGCCGTTGCCGTCGGTGAACGGGTGAATCGTCTCGAACTGTGCGTGCGCGAGCGCGCATCGAACCAGCGGCGCCATCGGGCTCTGATGCTCGTTGACGAAATACTCCAGATTGCCGAGCGCCTGATACATCTCCTGCTCGGGAGGCGGAACGTAATCGGCCTCCGCGGCGCTCGAGCCTGCGCGCCCTATCCAGTTCTGCCGCGGCCGGAAGCTGCCGGGATTTCCCTCTTCTTCCCCTTGCAGAAGAATGCCGTGCAGATCCCTGAGCAGCACCGAGTCGATCTTGCTTGTCTGCGTAAGATGCGCCAGTCCCCCGTGGAAGGCCCGTACGTACTTGACGACCTTTTCCACCGCCTTGCTCTGGACGTGATCGGTGTCGGCTTCGTATTCGAGTACCTCGTCGAGCGTGCACGAGATGTTCTCGATCTCCGAGCTGAGGATCGCCTCGCGGCGCACATACATTCCGGCGAACAGGTCGGGGTTCGGAATCGACTTCGCCATCTGGGCGAGCCTGCCCAGCTCGAACTCCGCCTTAGTAAGCGCCAACATACCTTCATCGTCCAGGGCGAGCACCGGATGCGGCGGGAGGGGATTGGGGAAGAACGCCAAGTACCCGTCGGGTACCTGCTGGGTCCTTCCGGCACTGGACTGCATCGGGTTCATCCGAATCCCCTCGATTAGCGTTTCAAGCGCAGTGGCCTTTAATCGATAATAAAGTGGTAATGTCGATTAAAGCTCCGAGAACCTAGGTTACTACGGCGCCGTTAATCTAGCAAACTTAACTTTTGTCGATTAGCGGTGCGTAACCCTAAATCCGTAATCGAATTGCGCAAGGCGTACGTTTAGGCCCGCCGCGCCCGGCCGCTTGAGGCCTTTGTCGAAGCGGGGGGCGACCCATCAAGCCGCTCGTCGGATGCGCCGGCCATCAATAAGGCGTCCCGTCCTTGTGCCGGAACTGCCACTTGCCGTCCGGCCCCATCGCCACCCGCAGATCGTCGTCCGGATACTCCGCCGAATCGCCCGGCAGACGGTCTCCGATCTCCAGGTACACGACGTCTTCCTTGGTCCGGTTCACCAGATGATGGCCGTCGGGGTCTCCGCCCTTGAACCCCATGCACATGCCGGGATGGAGCGGCGTTTCGCCGCCATCGGTGACGAGCGTCGGATGACCCGACAGAACGTACA
>JADEYI010000258.1_pt1 | contig 90901 bp, 106 predicted proteins | sample 8542331 | NCBI WGS metagenome assembly JADEYI01 (sample SAMN16510988, study PRJNA670497) | mine drainage metagenome | isolation source: biofilm near Copperflume 1 | place: Germany: Marsberg coppermine Kilianstollen | collected 2018-02
AGGCGGCGGTGGCGGAGGGGGAGGCGGCGGTGACGGCGGCGGGGGGACCGAATCAGCGGCGGTGGGCGTGGGAACAGGAGTGGTGGTCTGGAGGATGGAGCTCGCTGGCACTGTGGGGGTCTGCGCTGGTGTTGTGCTCCCTAAAATGGGTGCACTGCTGCTGACAGCTGGCATAGATGTGTTAGCTGCAGGCGAAGAAGTGGACACATCAGGCCGTGTGCTGCTCACGGCTGGGGTTGACACATTGCCGGCTGGGGCTGATGAAGCCGCCAGAGGAGGCCTGCTGGTCTGCTGCGCTGGCAGCGAAGTGCTGTTGCCAGCTAGCGAGCTGCTGCTCACAGGTGATGTGCTGGAGGGAGTTGGTGTGTTGCTCTGCTGAAGCAGCGTCGATGTGCCATTGCTGGGTGCTGCACTGCTGACCTCAGGGGCGCTGCTCTGCAGGGTGGGAGTTGATGTGCTGTTGTCAGCTGCGTGGCTGCTTGAGGCTGCAGCTGAGGCGGTGAGGATTGGGCTTGAAGTGCTGAGCGCAGGCGTGCTGCTCGGCGGAGGTATCACTGAGGTGGCGTAGCCTGGAGCGGAGCTGCTTGCTGCGGGTGTGGTGCTCTGCTGAGCTGGCAGTGACGTGGCTGCATCTGCTGCTGTTGTGGCTGGGCTTGTGCTGTTTGAAGACGGAGAAGAGCTGCTAGCTAGGACAGCTGTGCTCTGTAGCGTTGGAGAGGCACTGGTAGCTGCCGGCGCTGTGCTGTTTGCATCTGGTGTGGCAGAGCTCAAAGGCACAGATGTTGAAGCGCCTGCGTGAAAGTGGAAATTTGGTTAGGTTATGCTGGGTGGGCTTACCTGGATAGCTTCCAATTGGATATCAGCGGGAATGGTGGTGCAGGAGGTCGCAACTCACCTGGGCTTTGGGCGGCAGTGCTTGCTACGAGATGTAGGATAATAAGGGAAGCGAGCAGCCTCATCGCTGCTGACGTTCTTGCATTGGCTCAGTATGTCAGAGGCGCCAGTCGGTACATCTAAAGGACCCTGGTACCGCCAGTGGATCCTTTTTGTGTTTACTACTTGCGTTATGTAAAAGTATACAATTATTTCCTGTAATCAAGTTGCTTTGCCGGATGTGACCACCAGTATTTCGCTGACAAAAATAGGCCTAGCTACAACGATGGGAAGGAGTTTCCTTGGACCGAAGCTTAGCAATCACGATAATCAGATTGACTCGCTCACCACATTCTTTACCTAGAAAATCGAGGCACGTTTAGCTTGGTGTCTCGAAGGAATCGCGCGGCACTACAAGCATCTCACGAAATTAGTGAACTTCTGCGCGGGCAAGTGCTCAACGGCTTTAAATCCAGTTGGGAACGATGCTACGTGGAAATACCAGCCTTATCATAAAGAACCTGAAAATAAGCAATCTTGCGACTAGAAGATCAGAAGGAAGGTGCTGGGCCTTGAAGACAGCAACTGCTGCATCGTACTTTAAAACTGGTTGCCTATTTTGGAAGCAACTTCTGTGCCTAGTGATGGAATTACCTGGGACTGTGACGACAAGGAAGGAAGGAAGATTGCACATCACTCTAGCCGCCTTGGGCTGATTGGATGGACTGGCAGCATCCAAATCATCAAAACAATCCATCACAAAATGTGCAACACGAATATTGTCCAACTGCCACATGAATGCAAGTTGCTGCATGATCACAATGTTTGCACCAAACAGCCCAGGATATCTGTTCCGGATAGATTGCAAGGCAGGGCACTCAAGCACAAGGTGGCGCTTATCCCCAATAACTTGCTGGGCGCAACGCATGCACAAACGCTGGGGCCGAAGAACCTTGGCCCAGCCGCCGGAGACATTAGGCAGACTGTGACAACCCATCCTGAACCTCAAAAGTAAACGCAAGCAACGGGCACTTACAAGGTGCTGTAAGAGCTGACAAGGGTGGCGCAAGCAATCTGGCCCAGCAAACCATCGGTAATATGTACACAAGGTGGCATTGCGGGACGGGCGGGTCCTAGGGCAGATGTCAATGTCATCCCAGACCTGCATTGCGTGCGCATCTAGCAGCTGCATCACAGCATCAACCTCCACAGGAATAAGGGTGTCAAACCAAGTAACAAACTCATATCCAATCCGGCGCAAGCCCCGCATGACGGTGCAAGCCCAGATCTTCACATTTCGCATGATGGCATCCCTACAATCATCAAGGGCCACTCGCCTGTGAAAATCATCTGCAGGCAAGGCAGCAAAATTTTTACAGAACTTGAAAATGCGCTGCCACCACACACAATCAAGGGTCGCTGATCCAACTCCTTTAGCAAGATCGCAGCATGCACAGAGGTGGGGACGCCAACAATGTCTCTCAGAATATTCAGGTAAGAGGAGGCCAAGGCAGCCCGGCCCCGCCGGCTGTTGCCAACGGGAAGGCTGCGCGCACCCCACACCTCACACCCGTAGGAAGCAGTCGACAAACCACATGCATCATATAGGCGAAACAACAGGCCAGCTGACATGCTGCACTGCAACTTCCCATTGCTGCCTGAGCTGTGCCCACGCACCCGACATGAAGCTTGCCAAAGGTGAGGGTAATGCCGTGGACACTGTCAAAAAGGGCACCCCGGAACTCAAACTGCTGAACGCAATGTAAATGCGCACCACCACAAAGCCACCAGAAAGTCCCTGGCAAAGTTGAAGAGAACGTTCCACAACCTTCGTTTTGTCAACACTGCTGACCAGACCCGCTTGTTCACAAAACTCAGCAGCTGCGTCAATCGAGCGTTGCAAATCAGCAGGTACAACAATGCTGCATGCATCATGAAAGTGAAACAAAATTAAAGTTGGCATATTGTGCCTGGCAGGGGTGTAAGTTGGTGCAGACGCATCCGCGCGCCCACAGCAGCAAAGGAAGCGGCCACATAATATTTCGTATATACTCGGCGAACATAATGTGGCATGCACTGCTTTTTGACCCCGTTCATAACAGCTCTGTGGGCAGTCTCAGCGATTCCTATCGGTAATAATTAGAATCTAGAAAGGGCCGGTTGTTGACGCAGACTCCCCAAATGGTCTGCAGGTCGCAGTATATGTAATTGATTACCATGGTAATCCAAGTGCGGACGTCAGGTGTCGCGACCACGCTGCTGTGAGGCTCATTATTCACCCTTGGGGCCGGTCGTCGCCGCAGACCCCCTTAATATTCTGCAGGTCGCAGTAGACACAGTAGTAGATGGTGGTGTTCCAATCGCAAACGGCGGTCGCCGTGAGCGTGCTGTCGTGCGGCAGGCCGCCGGCCGAGGTTGTGAATTCGCCTTGGCAGGGGTCGCGCACCGAGCTCTGCGACAATCACATATACTAAGGATTCAACCTGAGTTCTGTCATGACAAGCTGTTGTGCGCTGCCCTGACAGTACTTACGCACAAAGCTCTGCAGTAATCACAGTCTTAGTACTACTACTATCACAAGGTGGCTCAATTCGGCAACCTACATGTCTGCATGGACATCTTGCCTTGGTAAGAGAGAGATATGTATATAGGGTGGTATGAAAGCTCCTTTCACCTGAGATATGACGTAGTTGAACCACTGCGTCCAGCTGCCGATGGTGGGCGACGCAGGCGTAGTAAGGATCACCTCATGCGCCCAGCCGCCGTTGGAATTCGGCTGGATGGTGATCTGCGCCGTCGTGTAGCCGCGCACTTCGGCAGCGTTGACCAGCAGCGAGTCAAAGTCAAACGCGGAGGCAAGGCGGTTGACCTGCAGGCACACATCCAAAAATGGAGTATTGTAGATTGATTGAGACGCTCAATCAACGAGTGACAAGACAGTCCTTTGCATGATGTACTTATCATAACCGTTTCCAAAACGCCGTAATTAAGTGTGTGTGTGGTGCATGGGTGTGGTGGCATGAGAGCATGCAATGAGAACCAATGAATTCTAATGCTGATGTGCAAAGATCAGTCTTTGCATGCCACATCTGCCCCTTATTGAGGAACAGTTCAACGACAAGCTGTGTGTTGCATGCACAGTGCACAGCCGTTGAAAGGCTTGGACGTTTGAAACATTTTGCATGATAAGACCGCTGGTTTTGTGACAGGAGCAGCCGCCATGCCTGGTAGAGGTCGGCCAGCTCAAAGCCTTCCGGCAGATTGTCGGGCCGGCCGTAGGCGGCGACTTCAAGAAGGGTTGGCAGGCCCAGTGCAGCTGTGCTGGGAGACACATACCTGCACCGCAGCACCCAGAATACCTATAAGGGTTGCTAAAGACACATTTGGACAGAGGCTTGCAGATGAAATCACTGATGAAACTCAATTTGCTACCACTCGTATGAAATCATCCCACCAGATTGACAAGAAGCGGTAATTTAGAAAGAGATTGTAAAACATGATGCTTGCTAAGCACTTTCTGAAAGTGCAGATCGAACACATTGCCTTCCTTCTAAGGACCGACTGCGATGAGGTCATCATCATCTCCTAGTCTGCCCAATGGCTGATCTGTCTGCCTCTTGGGAATTTCATGCTGACCATTGCCCCCCAAAACTGCAAAGACAAGGCAAACTCTTTTTGTTTAAGGTGTGCAAAGTATGCAGAGGTGCAGCTTCCGGTACAGCATGTCTTGACTGGCACGTGCGGCATACTCACTTGGCATAGTTGCTGATCACGTCTGGCTGGCCATTGTTGTCGCTTGGGAAGTAGCGCGAGGTTGTCTTTGTGAAGTTAAGTTCAAGTGTGGCAAGGTATGTGAAATTGTACCTGCAACACATGGATGGCTTCAAAACCTCTCTGACACAAGGTCCTTCAGTTTCAAGTGATCAGTCTTCTGTACTGACTCATTCATGCCTTCTGCCTACTACAAAATTGCCGTGACGCAGTGCACTTGTGATGTCTGGAAACTTGCTCAGGTGTTCAAGGCACACTGCTCCTATGTCCAACAACAGCGACTTGCGAATAGCGGGGCGCTCACATGCGCTCTTCATCACTTGCACATCCAGCTGCTGAATCTCAGCCAACCTCAACTCTGATCCTGGTGCGGTGAAAAGGCAAATTGTCGACAGACGCACGCCCCTTCAAGTAAGACAGAGTGCAGAGACAGACGCACCCAAAGTAATTCAGCAAGGCGAGCTTGTTCTCTGCCGCCACAGTGTTGCCGGTATTCATGTAGACGCCAGAGCCTGGGGCATAATAAGAGAACCACCCATGCTGGATATCCAGAGTGGTCCATGGCAGCGAAGCATCCGCCGAGGCTCTGACTTCGCGGCCGGAAGTTTTCACGTGCATCACCTGCATAGGCCGTTGGGAGTTTTGCCTACTAAAGCGCAAGCCAGCACGCTGTGAGTCTCACACATGTGCATGCCACAACCATCAGGGCAATCTAAGCATGTGTGCAGTCTTCACAATGACCCCCATGGTGCCACTTGTAGACAGCGCGAGCCTTGGAGAGGGTTTAGATGACAAGCACCCTAGACAACAACAGTTCGCACCTCAATGTCAGTGGATGAGGCAAATCCAGCAATGTACTCGTAGTGCCACCACTTCGTGGGAGGATACAGGTTGATGTAGTAGGTGCATATTTCTGAGAAGGATGGCCTGTAAGGGCTGTTCAAGGCGGGTGGAGTGTAATCCCCTGTTTCTGTCGGGTCCATTGGCACTCCTCCGGTTTGTAGCACAGCGTTAAGAGGAGCTTTATCATACCTGCAAAAAATATAGAGATGAATGAGGTACACAGTCACAATGATCTGGAGCGGTCTCTCGCCTTCGTCTCAGTATGAGCATGACTGCCTTTCTGAAGAGCGTGCGGATGTTTCCTACCAGAACTTCAGGGCGTTTGTCAGATGGAGCTTGTCAACGCAGACAGAAGAACCAGCAAGTGGGTACACAGCCTGGAAGTACTCCTCCAAGGTGGGATACGCGTTCCCTCCACATAATGTTCCTGAGCACGCCATCCTCCGCTCACTTGTGGGCTTCAGTCAAATGTTCTTGTTTCAGACACTGCTCATAGAGACCTCCATTGACTTTCTAAAATCGTTCATGAGTGGCATGAAAATAAAGTGTACCCCCAATACTGGAAATGACGTTCAAGGGAGGAAGTATTGCACTTCTGCCAGCAGGAATTTAAACAAAAGTATACAGACTCAACAGTGGGGCCTCAACAGTTGTACAGATAAACAATTGTGTCTCTTTGAGATGAGGCATGAGTGCTGTTCATGCCAACGGAAAGTCCTGACGTGGCTATTGTGTTCTGCATGGTGAACGTACTGTTGATCGACAGACTCCTTTGGAAGTTTTCGACCGTGTCCTGTACCTTCGTGATAACCTGGCTCACATCCTGGACTATCTGAGGTGGAGCATCACTTGGCTGGTAGAATGATTTAAAGCGCTCCTGAACAAGCAAGAAGAATGGCTTGAGTCCGTTATGGTCAAGTCAGGTTCAACATTGCACTCGGCTTATGTTTTGAAAAGCTACAGAAACAATCATGCTGTCTCTATGCTATCTCAGAGAAGGTGTCTTGCCTGCTTGGAAGCAACAGTAGACTCCTGTCCGTTGCTAGCTCGCAGAGCCAACAAAAGGAGCAAAACGCCTGTGAAAGCAGCCAGAGGCACGCGTGAGACGAGCAATATTGAGCGTGAGATCCACTTGTAATTTCAGGAGCCTTTCTTACGGTGTCGACAGGAAAATTCACCGAAGCAAGTCGACCCTGCACGCATGGTTCCCAATCGTGCCCGCAGCATGGTCCACCTTGCAGGACGACTGTTCTGCGAAGATATGCTACCCTATCCCAGCCACGACAGTTGGTTGTTTTTTGGTGGGTTCAAGCTATACGAAGCTGCCGTGACATCCGTCTGTTCTCCTCGGAATTCAAGTTGCTATGGACCAAGGGCCCGTTGGCAGGGTTCTGGAGAAAAGGGTTTGGAGTCAGGGAGGAAGAGGAAAGGGAGAAAACCCCAAAATTGGCCCATTTCTGAGCCAAAGATACAAGAGAAGTGCTGAAGAAAATGTGTTTTTGAGTAGACCTCGAGCTGCTGTACCATCTGTGAACGGAGAGAATTGTGAAAGAACGTCTCCGAGCAGTTCCACCCAAGAGAAGTCGTCGTAGGGCAAGAGAAATCTTGAGAAGCCTTAATTAAATAGTAACATACTCCCAAATAAAGCCTTCCTGTACAATTTATTGGTAGGTAGAAGCCTTACACGCGTTCTTGCTTCCCGAAAAGGTGTCAGTATTATTTCTTCTGCTGGGTGTCAAAGGCACATTTCAATGCATGCAGTGTCCTAATCTGGCTCGGAGAAGTGGAGAAAAGGGGATTTCTCTAGAGAAAACCTTTTCTCTCGCAAGACTAAACATTTTCACCCTCATCAACTGATGGCTTGAATGAGAATATCTCATCACATGCAGGACTCACAGGATGTCGTCCCGCACAAGGCGCGTCCAGCTAGCACTCAGGGGCACGCAGCACAATGCTTTCCTGTCATGCCGCTGGATGTTGTACATAAGCCAGAATTCGAACCCACATGCAGACGCTCCCATATTCTCACCCTGCTATTCCAGTATTTCGACATGCCAAAAGGCTGGCGCTTTCACAGTTTCCACAAGACTTATTCCTGGGGGTTCACTATTTTCTGCAATGCTGTCTGACAATATTCAGAAAATATTCGCTCCAAGACATGTTGTTGACAGTCACTGATGACCTGACTACAGTCTTCCAATTATTGCCTACGCTGCACCAGTCCTCACTGGCGAAATTCTACACTCTTCAGATCGTGGAGTACTTCTCATCTGAGTATTTCCTGGCCTGCTGCTTCACCAACCTGCGGCCCACAACAAGCCTTTCAACAAACGTTTCCTAAGTGAAACCCCAGTAAGCTGTTCGTCATGAAGACCCCATTATATGATGCTCTGCCCAAATATTGCATCCTAGACGCCCATTCCGCATCCAAACGCTTACTCGGCCCTTGGGGATGTTTGGAAGCACTCGAAAGCACCTTACTACTTTCTACTTTCACTACTTTTAAACAAGGATGTGGGATCCTCCAGGGACATGAGAAAGGCGCAGCCAGTGCAGCAATTTCCACACAACAGATATTGAGAGAGTTTGGCGGGTGTGCTCACCTTGCATACTTTGCCTTGTCCTTCCTGAAGACATCATAGCCAAGCTGCTGCGCAGGATCATCATTGTTGGGGTCGTTCAGCAGGTCACTTATGCCCATGAGGATCTGCATGCGCACCCAACCTCTTCAATGCAGGCATGCATGCATCAGTTCCCACTTCAGACATGAATGAATCAAATAGTCCATATCAGTTGCGGTGCCCAATACAGTGAAGGACACAAAAATTTCTACTGCCAAATAGCCTGCAATGAATACAAAAGCGCCTCAGATGACTCACCTGCTTCACTGTGACAGAGGGTCTCCACCTGTAAAAATCAGGGTCCACAGTCAAAAATCAATGACAACTGCTGTCTCAGGGAAGATCGGATCACTTCTCAGAACTGAAGGAGATGGGCAGATGGATGACTTGAAGGTGTCAACGTACCCCTTTTCTGGGTTGATGATGCTCAAGCAGACCTGTGATACATCTCACTTAGTGCTACTGCTCTCAAGTACCTAGGTTGTGCAGGGACAGGCATATTTACTGGATGGCAAAGTCTCAAATCAGCTTGTGCAGGACTCACCGTGCCAGATTCATATATGTTGGGATGGAAGAAGCCCTTGGGGAACTGATACCCCAACAAAGACAAAGTCAGAGAAGGGAGGGATGGGATCCAAGTCTTGTATGTCAAATTTTTTTGATCAGAAACCTGCTGCAGGATGTGCAGGTGAAGCTGAAGTTGCCTCACCTTTGCTGTAGGAGGGCTGGAAGGGTAGTCATTCGTGAACCGCAGCTCCAAAGGATACACACCTCCCTCCCAGATGGTGTTGGTTTTCCCTGGTATCCTGCAGTCCCAATGCAGCATGTCCACAGATCCTGCAGCAGAGAAGGTGTCAGCTCTGCAATTGCTCCGTTACTGCACGGGAGATGATGAAAGGGAAGCACAGGCAGGGACCTCACCATCTGGGAGAGTACGGGGCTTGGCGACAAATCCAAAGGGATGATCTTTTCGCCAAGCTTTGCGTTCCTGCAGGAGCACAAGAGAATGAGAACTCAGATGGGCTGATGGCTTCAATAGAACACTCGCCTCGGACAATATGACCGAAAAATCAGATCAATTAAATTGATTCATATTGCTGTTGATGGCAATGACGAAGACCTGCTGTAAGCGCTGCTGTGCAACACCAGACATCGGTCTTCTAGAAACACTGCACGTTTGCGCTTCAGAACTCTTCAAACCTCAATTTACACAGCAGCTATGGTTAAGCAGTCACTGCGCATCTGATGACATGAATTACACGAATTGTTTAAGATCAACGATGCCTTCATTCGACCATGCTCTGCGATCATGCTCTGCTGCGTGCTGTGCCAGGTCATCCTGCAACACAGATCTGCATGCCTGGCCTCTCTTCTCCTCTGCTCTAAGCTCACCTATTCCAATTGATTATCGCACACAACATAAGTGAAATTGATTGATGCTGCCATCGCACAATTAATTAGCAAGGAGATATCAGCTTCTTGAGCAAGAAATTTGGTTGATCGCAGTTCAATGTTCCTAGTTGAGACGTGATAGCGGGTGAATAGAAACTTATATGATGCCTGCAACACATTCAAAGTGATCGTATGATTCTGCATCGGGGCCTTAGTTGAGCCAGCGGAATGTGAAATAAAGTGAAGGTACTCCGGTGGTCCGACTTTTTTCTCGAGAAATCCTTTTAATACTTGTCACGCGATCGTTGGTGTGCGTCTGCAGTGCTGTAAATTTTGCTGTGCGCGAAAATCACGCAGGTGGGCCTGCACAAGATGCAGCAAGTGCCAAGTCACTTCCAGAAGCTGGTGCAGCTGGTGGGAAGGGCTTTCTATGCCTCCGAGTGCCCTCCCCGAGACCAGAACCCCGAGGCTGCTCAGGGCTCTCGCAAAGGAACCAATGTGCGCTTTCCACCTCCCTCCATGCCCTTTATCCTGTGCATCATGTCACTGCATGGCAGCATATCCTGCAGCCCCGAGTGCCTGCATAACAGAGATCTACTTCTTTACAGGCGGAGTTCATTGGGCTGGGGGTGATCACACTGGATGCACTGACGCGGAGGGAGTGGGTGAAGGAGGATGAGCTGGCCACTGAGATCAAGGCCCACCCCAAAGTGCTGCGCAGAGTGTTGCGTTACTTCGAGCAGGTCAGCTACCATCTTTGCCTGCCCAGGCTTGTGCTGAAACCTCCGCTGTAGGTGCTCAGCAGCGTTGTCTGCTGCTGAGATGACAGCAGACACTGCAGACGCACCCATCTCCACACTTGCTCCAATCCTTGTTCCTTCAAGCATGAAGCCCATAGCTCGAAGATCAATCAGCAATGGACTCTTCACTTGCTCATCGCCTGCAAATCGTGGAAGAGTGGTGGCTTGAAGAATGAAGCCTCTGACATCTGGAGACGAAAAATTCCAAAAGACATCTTCTAAACCATGAGTAACAGTGACAAAGTGGTGACGCATGGATCTATAAAACCTGCAGGAGCAAGTGGTGGCTCGCGAGCACAGGAAGGAGGCGATGAAGCGCAAGCCGAGGGGTGCAAACTCGGGGAAGTCATCAGGGGACGCCACTGGAGACGGGGATGCAGTGTCTGGGCTGGCCGGTGATGTTGTGGTGGAAAATGAAGATGAGCTTCCTGCCAAAGCTCTCCTTCACAGGTGCTCAATTGCTGGCCTTGGATGGGTATCAGTTGCCACGTTACAGCTAACATGCGCATAACTTGGCACCATACATACGTCGACAGCACGGCCTGCACAGAAAGATGGAGCAATCCTAGTACAGAATAGAAAGCTGCAACTGCAACACCACACTTAACCTACGTGACAGCTGGCTCGGTCCATCAAGCTTGGCACCTTGGCAGAGCATGCGGCTTCATCGCATGCATCTTTGCTTGGACATCAAGAGATTTTATTTTGATAAAAAGTGATTTGCCTGGCTTGTATCAGCGCCTGGGTGTATGTATATATGTAATGTCTTGCTCAACATGGGAGATTGAGTTCATGATGATGTGGCATGCAGCTACTGCACGCTGGACTACGGGCGACTTCTGGACGTAACCAACCTGCGTCTTTTCAAAATGCGCAAAGCCCTCAAGGAGAAGCTCAAGGACAGGTGCCAACCCCTGTTGCAAGCCCCCATCCTTTCCTTAAAACTGTAACGTGTATTCTTAGATGTTCGCGGATTCGGGTCGCGGATTCTGCGATAATCATCACGCACACCGCGCTTTGAGGAGTCTCGCCAAGACATGGACCGGGGAGGCTCTCCGCTCTTCAAGTCCTGCAGGATTTGCGTCAGTGACTGCTCAGTTGCTGTTCTATTTAGAGGAGCAAATCATCTAGATGATGTGATTATGGGCAGGGGTGAATGCCTGCCTTGAGGCCCTGCTGTCTCAAGGTAGTCCAGGCAACCCCAGCACCTGATTCCCACACCCGACATGCACAAAGAACAACCCTGATCATATTGTCTCCAGTGAAGCAGGAATGCAGACCACAAGGCAGAGCGATCGCCAGAAGAAGCAGAAAGGCCGCCTCATGGTGATAATACCTTGCGTGCAACATGCAAGACACATATTGCATTCCAATTGGAACTTTTGAATTTGAATTTTGCGCGCAGCACCCCGGTGCTGGAGTATGTATGCCCGGCCTGCGGCACGCGGTACACGACGCTGCAGGCAGCGCACCTGATCGATTTCGCCGACGGCGAGTTCCACTGCGAGAACTGCCGATCCATTCTGCGCTCCAGCCGCGACGGCACAGCCGACGGCGGCGAAGGCGCCCGGCAGCAGCGCCTTAAAGCCGCCAAAGTGCTGCAGGCAAGCACATCTCATTCAAATCGTCTTCAGAATGATCAACTTTGAATCTTACCCCTCCACAGCTATGCCCTTCCTTTGACAGCTTTTGAGTATACTTTTAAAGGGGCCAGCAGCGTCTGAAATTGCTGCAGGCGGGCTGCACTCCCATGCTGTCTTCCCAGTGCTTCAACCTTCAAATCGATGCCTTTCCTTTGGCAAATTTGATGTTTGGTGTCACGGAGGACGCCTTGATTGGCAGGTGAACCTGAGGGAGCATGATGCTGCAGTGATCTACACAAATTTCTGCTGAGATGACCCATTGCAGCTGACTTTCCCAACTATACAAGACCAAATTTAGTGTACTTACACCCTCCGCAGTGCTGAGTCAGCGGGGGTGGGGCAGAAAGGGCATGCAGGGAGGTGTACATACCGTATAAGCAAGTACAGGACGAATCCTTGACAAGGGGAAGATGCGCGGCTGTGCAGGAGAAGATGGAGGAGCAGCTGCGGCCGCTATTCTCTCTGCTGGAGGAGATCCAGGGCCGCCTCGCAAAGGGCGGCAAGGTTCCCAACTTTGGAACTCTCAAGGACTGGGCGCTGGTGCGCCCACCCCAGCTTGGCAGACTTGTCATCTTGCAATAAATGCACGATCACTCCTCATGTCTCTTGTGTGCAATTCTGTATGGGCTGTTTCCGTGCCTCAGTCGAGTAAATCACTAAGTCAGGATTACTCCGCACCAACCTTCTGCTGCAATCTGTGTGGGCCCTTTCAGTGCCCCAGTGGAGCACATCATGCAGTTCAGGAAGTGTGTAGTCTAAAGCAGCAATGTCAGGCGGCCACAGTCAGCAGCAGAGCAGCGCAGTTGCTTAGTCGTGGAGCTGCGGTGGGGTTGTGCATGCGTGCTCATGGTCAAAGTGTCCCGCAAATGTGGTTATGGAAACGCGGCGGTGTGACTCAAATGATAGCGTGTGAAATATGCAAATGTGTTGCAGGCGAGGATGGATGCACAGAGGGTGGCGACTGGGAGAGCGATGCGGCTGGATGACGGCCCTGCCAGCGTGGAGGTTGACATGGCAGGTGAGTCTGAGTCATGGCTGAGTCATGGCTCAAAATGCCTGCAGCAGGCCTGCTCACTGCTCCCAAAAATGCATCCTGGGTTCCGCCATTTCTTGTGGAGGCTTGCCTGCTGGTCAATCTAGCGTGTCCAGAACACACAATCCCTTCATTGCTGCATCTTGGAGATCTCATCTTCCCTCAATTTCAACTGGGATATTCTTCTGTGCGGCTTCAAACAAGGATTCAGCACACGATTTGTAAGGCCGCAGCATTTGGTCCAGGAATGAGCAGCAAAGTGATGTGAGGTGAGGCTAACATGCCCCTCCTGGACCTTGACGGTCCAGGTTTGTAGCCTAGGGATTCTGAATGGGGAATGAATGTGATGTTGCGCGCCTAAACAGGCGCGGCGGCTGCGCCTCAACCGCTGGAGGAGGCGCAGCCGAGGGAGCTGCCCCCCTGGCTGCGGGCGGTGGCCGCGCGGGGGGGACCGGGGGGTCCCGCAGCCTCCACCTCAGCAGCGCGCAGCGAGGAGAGCACCGGCACCGGCACAGATTTCCAGCAGCATGCCAGCAGCACCGAGCAGCAGGACATCCAGGCACGCTCTGTTTTGTGGGAAAATTGACTCAAGTTTGAATTGATGGTTTAAGATACGAGGGGCTGACTGTGCCTGCCACATGGACAATAGGACATTGTCTTGTTGCCCATGCCAGCATCGCCATTGCACATGCAGCAGTGCAGGCAGCATGTGAGATGCCGCCAGCCAGTTGCCACCTGTCCCTTTTGCTGCAAAGGCTTCCCAAAGAATGCCCCTTCATCAATTCCATGCCTGTAGGGAAGCATGTCTGGCGCAACAGTCAGTGTTCTCACTTATTATAAAAAGAGCACATACTTATGCTGTGTCTGCTGTGCACCGCCCACAGCTTGCCTTCCAGGATGACAGGGAATTCTTAGAGGGTACTGTACAAATGACCATTCTCCATGCATAAGCGTGAAAAATTACTTGCTCTGCAGGCGGCATATGTCAGGCAGTTTTTGGAGCAGGTCAGTCAGAAGCAGGCGCACCAGGGTGCAGGCGTTCCCACAGGCCTCGACAGCAAAACGCCAGTGAAACATGACCCAGGCAGTGATGGCGAGAAGAGGCTGAAAACGGAGACTGGATGGGTGGCAGCCGCAGTCAAGCCTGACGCAGAGCCCGAGGTGTGCGCAGCAAAATTTGTCTCAGACTACTGGGGTTCATGCATGTCTCCGCTGGTTTGGGTCAGGGAAGTTGCCACCAGTGAAATTTGTCGGAACCTCATAAATCCGAGGCTGTGCTGCAGGGTGACAAGCTTCATGATGAGGAGGACTGGGAAGTTGCAGCACCCTCAGGCAAGTGCCTCTGGTTCTTTCTCACTTCCGACTGTGATCTGCGAATCGTGATCTCTGTGTGATCTGTGGACTGTCTTCGCACTGGTGCTCCTGCCGTGCTCAACGCATGCCGACTTGCAGCACAGTAGCTGGCGCTCAAAGCCTTCCAAAGGGAATGCAAGGCTAAGCGCTGTTCCGCAGAGTCTGTGTATGCTGCCAACAATGCACGCACCGCCCCGCAGAATCTTTCTCCTTTTCTTAAGGGATTACACCAACACACAGTGCAAGCAATTGATAGACATCACTGCTATCAACAATCCGTTTGTGTGTGGTGCAAAGAATGCATGCACTGGTTGGCAGAGTCTGTGCATGTTACCAACAATGCATGCGTTGCGATGCAGAGTGTTTGTATGTTGCCAGCAGTGCATGCACATTTTGCTGACAGCAGGTCGTGATTTGTGCAGAAGCGCCAGTTGAGGATGCTCATGGAGAGGAAGACGGTGATCTGGAGTGGGAGGAGGCATGACAAATGCAAGATGACCAGCATTGTGCTCATCTGCTTAATGACTTGGCTGTGTGGTGACCTCGTTTACTAGAAAATTTACTGTTCCTTTATCCTAGATTTGCTCTGGGGAAAAAGTATGCCAAGCTCTTAAGACAACCGAACGTTTCTGATGAATTTGATGGCAACAGACACTGATTCGCACCTCAGACATTGTTATTCCATTTTACCTTACATGAAATGAGGCTCATGAGGTCCGAGCTTTGGACAATCTTTGACTACAGAGCTGTCACTGAAAATATCAAAGGTTGGCTGACTCACTGGCAAGCTGCCAAAAGAGGCAGATGGGAAAATCCAATGGCAGAATCACCGGAACACCAGTGGAACAATCAGGCTGGCTCCACAAGACGTTAGCTCTTCCTTTATTTTATTTCGTATTGCCATAAGCCGAAGCCTGGCAAAGATTCTCGAAAATCGAGCTTGATTTGGTCCCCTCAACACATGAACACTCTGAAGATGTGACACAAGTAGCATACTGTGTCTTGTACTGCTCAATGGTCGTGTGAAATGAATGTCTTGCTTCAAATCAAATACGAGAGAAATTTGAAAGCACATCATGCCTTCCAAGAAGCTCTTCCTGGACATCACTTCACCCAGGCGGACATCCCCAAAAATTCTACTACCTGAGCCAAGCTTTGATGCCGATCGTGCAGGGGTAAACAGTTCAGAATTCACAATGATTTCCATTCAGTGTATCATCGCTAAAAGACCATTGTGGATATCCTTCTTCAGTGTATATTTCAAGATTGAACCAAGAATGTCTCAGTGCCTCTGACTGCTTGTGCCAGGTGTCCCTGAAAGTCACAGAGAACGGCTCATTCAATGTATATAGCACTTCACAGGAATACAGATTTACCCCAGAAGGGCTGGTCACAAAAGCAGGCAGGGATCCTGTAGAGGATGAACAGAGCAGCCAACTCTCCTACAAGGTAAAAAGAACACCATCGCCCTTCAAAAGCATCAGAGCAGCCGTAGCACTGTGCAATGTGCAGAAAGAACATGTCAAACTACTCACCAACTACAAGATGATCTGCTCCTTTCATGCTATTGCACCTTCACCGCCTTGTGTGTGATGGCAGATCTCTGAGAGGGACGTGCGCATCATCAGGACCTTGGGGCGAGGCGCCAGCAGTATTGTGAGTCTACACTAGCCTCCACTAACACATAAAAGGCTGGTCCATGATAGTATCATTATATCATTATGCGCTTTTCCTGGCATGATGCGTCCTGCAGACAAGCTGCAGTCAAGGCTGCCAAAATCCTACCCCTTGTTGGACTCGCCAGATTTAAGCAAGACCCAGTCAAACGTGGCCACGGTGCTCAATCTATATACTGCCCCCTGCCAGCTGGTGCTGTGAAATACACAGACAAATTACTGCGTGTGCTTGCACGCAGGTGTACAAAGCCTTCCTGGCGCGCAGCGGCAAGTTTGTGGCAGTAAAGAGGATCAACTGCTTCGAGAGGGTGAGGCCTGCATCGCCATTTCTTGCGTCTGCATGCTTACACATGCTGTGCAGCGGTTCTGAGTGACTTTGCATGCGCGCACAGGAGAAGCGGCACCAGATGATGAATGACATCAAGGCTCTCTGCAACGTGACCGAGCCCAGCCTTGTGCAGTTCATTGGCGCCTATCATGCACCTGAAAATGGGCAGGTAATGCCGGACTCATTTGAAATAATTTCCTGGATACCTGTTCATCAACAGCAGAATACTGCCCCTTTCTCCCTTGGTACCAGCCCCCTGTAATGTCTCATGTAAATCTGCGCATGTATCTTTAATCTTGAAGGCACAAGTACCATATTTTGTGTTGCAGATAGCGCTTGTCCTGGAGTACATGAATGGGGGCTCGCTAGCGGATGTCTTGGTGAAGGTAGCATCCTGACACATGCTCCTATTTCACAGCTCCCTGTCACTTTTGTGCCTCAGGATAAGCATGTCCCTGATGAAATCCTGGGTGAGAAGACATAAGGCTGCTGCTGAGCGAACCTTGGCTGGGGCTGCAGAAGGGGAGCGTTGCTGAAGATGCGCTGTCTGTTGCCACAGCTCAAGTGCTGCAGGGGCTGTCGTACCTGCACAGATACAAACACATGGTGACATCCTCTCCCCACATGCATAGGTCGACACAATTGATAAAGCAAATTTCTCGATAAGTCCTGCAGGGGCTGTCCTACCTACAGACATATAAGCACATTGTGATGCGCTACACCTGCCTGCATTGATTGATACAATTCAGAAGCCGGTATTGTCAAAGAGTCCTGCAGGGAGTCTCGTTCCTGCACAGATACAAGTACATGGTGATGCGCTTGCCCTGTATGCATCTGTTGACACCATTGAGGAGCTCACCTATTAATAAGTGCTGATGATATTGACGGAGGCAGACAGGCATCACATCCTGCACTTTGCACAAGAGCCTCTCTACCCTGCAACTGAGGTACATATGCGTGTGCTCTGACTGGCATCCAGCCCTGCTCAGCTGCTAGCCAAATAGCTTGCAACATGTTTTTTGTCGGGCCCCACAGCTTGCATGAGTGATGCCGAGCCACATCAGCTGCCCTCAGAGCCAGCCAAGCGATACACGAGCATAATCAGACGGAAGATCAGGTCTTTGCAATGTGCTGACTCTGTAGCTCTATTGGGTAAGCTCGTCGACTAAGGCACGGGTCACTGAATTGCCGCAAAGGTAGCTGGATACAGACAAGCATCTGTGCAGTCCTCAGCAGAAAGCGAAACAGGTGGGGGATTCAGAACAGGTGTCTCTTAAGCTGCTGTATCTGAAGATTTGCATGCATGCGAGGGTTCAGGTACACCGGGACCTCAAGCCAGCCAACATCCTGATGGACCTCAGCGGCACAGCCAAGATTGCAGACTTTGGCATCAGCGCCTTTGTGGACAACACCCTTGCAGTGGTGAGCCAATTTTCATCTTCCTCTGGACACCGCGGACTCAGATGACCTTCACAGGGGCACCCTGTGAAGATGACATGTCAGAATAGGCATGCTTACAGAGAGTCCTGGCTCGATCTATAGGGCAATCAGTGACTCCTTGCCTATATCCCTGTGCACCCGGATTCACAGACATGCCCCTCAGATCCTTTAATCCAAACTCAAGGATGTTGAGCGCCAATTGACAAAGTTTTGCATGGCTTTACCAAGATATTGTGTTGACTTTGTTGCTGACAAGTGTATAGCATTGCAGTGCCATACGTTCACCGGTACAGTCACGTACATGTCCCCAGAGCGCATCAACAGCCAGCCCTACTCCTTCCCTGCGGACATCTGGTGAGCTTCTGTGCTGCATCTGTCATCCTTTGGACCCAAGAGTCCCACCTTGACCTGCTGAGCCTGAAGGGGGGCTGTTTATATAGGCAAAAATTGCACTGAGTCTTCCATGTATCAAGAGACAGCTCTTGGGCAGCATAGAGGATATCACCAATGTTTCCTGCTGCATATTCGTGCGTCTGCCTCGCCCTGAACCCGCTCACTGTTGACACAAGGCCTTTTGGCATTCACGCTCTGCTGAGGGCAGCTTTTGAGTCCTGGTTGCCCGGCGCATCTGTTCCTCCTCAATTCGTCAATTCTCAATTCACTTCTCAATTTTCTCAATTCTCATTTCTCAATTCAATTCTCAATTTTCTCAAGTCTCGATTCTCAATTTTCTCAATTCTCAATTTCTCAATTCAATTCTCTCAATTCTCAATGTTCTCAATCCTCACTTTCTCAAGTCAATTCTCAATTCTCAGCTCAATTCTCAATTCTCAATTCAGTTTCAAATCTCAATTCTCAATATTTCTCAATTTCCAATTCTCAATTGTTACCGTAGTTGTCTCAATTTCTCAATTCTCAATTCTCAATTTCTCAATTTTCTCAATTCTCAATTCAATCTCAAATCTCAATTCTCAATATTTCTCAATTTCCAATTCTCAATTCTTAATTTTCTCAATTCTCAACTTCAATTTCTCAATTTTCTCACCTCTCAATTTCTCAATTCAATTCTCAATTCAATTTCAATTCTCAATTTCTCAATTCAGCATGACGATGACAATTGAAGCGCCCTGTGACAATTGCCTGAAGCTAGGTGCGCTCTGTGCAGGAGCCTGGGTCTGACCCTGGTGGAGTGTGTCACTGGCAGATACCCATATGACGCCAGTGGAGGGCCCCTGCAGCTCATGATTCAGGTGCATTGCTGCTCTTTGCTGCTTTCTTTTCCACATTCCACATGCGGGCCGCAGCTGGCGGAGGGTGGTATAAACACTGAGAAACGGTGCCCACGGTTGATTGGTTCTTGCTTGGATCTGGCGAGTCCATCAAGGGGAAGGATACCTGGCAGCCTTTGCCTGCCGCTTGTCTCTGCAGACGCACCTTGTCTCTTGCAGGGTATGCGTTTGCTTAAAATTGCAAGTATTTAACATGCATGCCAGGGAGTGAGACAGCACCCTTAAAATTCCCTTTTGGCGGTCGTGAAACTTCACCCGCCCTGCCTGTACTGCCAAAATGAAGTGCGTGTGGCACCTGCTGCTCTGCTTGAGACTCGTGTTACACCGTGCTCCTTCCCAGTGTCAGAAAGGCCTCACAGCTGTCTCTATGACGTCATCATGAGTCACCACCTCAACAAGGAGGTGCCTTGCAATACATGCACTGCATGTATTGCGAGGCAGTCCTTTCTTCCTGCTCATGGCGCTCGCTCTGCCTTGTATATCTTGCAGTTACATTTGCTCATCACGCCCTGTGCATATCCAGGTGGTGGAGGAGCCAGTGCCGCTGCCAGCAGAGGGCACCGTGAGCGCAGACTTCCGCAGCTTCGTGGCTGCATGCATGCAGAAGGACCCCTACAAGCGGCCCACCGCTGAGGGCCTGCTCAGCCACCCCTTCATTCTCAAGGTCCGTTCCAGCTATCTGGCACAAGCTTGACAGCTTTGCTTGTGCGCTTGTTGCAGCCCTGTCCTCATATCATGACCACGGCGCAGCACACCAGCATTTCTATGTCCTGGAACTCTAGTCACAAATTCCACGGTGTTTCAGGCCGCAGGCAACATTGGAAGGATGCTGTAAGGGATGAGCTCTGGCCGGGGGCAGCGGCATAGTAAAACTTACCTTGAAGGGAACATCTAGCGATGAAGTTGACATGTGGATCAGGTTATTGACAGAATGTTTATGCCTGCAGCATGCGAGGAGACGACCAGACATGCGCTCATTCATGCGATGCATGGAGGATCCAGAGTCCATGTGAGTCCCTTTACACAATTACTTGAATTAAATTTCGTCAAATGCCATGCATGCATGCGGACCTGTGAGATTGAAGGTCCCGGCACGAGACGCTTGTTCCATGTGCGCAAGTTGCAAGTGTCAAGCCCCTGAAGGTTCATATCACAGATGCTTTTACCCTGAATGCAACTGAAGGGCCTCAAGCACTGACGTGTCAGAGTAGAGATGCTTGTCTCATTAGGGCAAGTTGCAAGAGTCCGAGCCCTGAATGTTTAGCCGACTGAAGGCTCCAATACTGTGCATGAGCACCAGCGGATCACCTGATCTTCGAGTTTGTTGCCAGGACATTTGCTGCAGCAGGTGCTCAATGTGTGAATGATGTCATACTGAGTAATGGTGAGAAATGGGTGTGTCACATGCAGGATGGAGGAGATGGCTGTTGATGTGACAGGCAGGTTCTACCGGGCGATGGCAGCTGGCAGGGAGGGCGTCGCCAGCACATCGTCCCTGTACTCTGAAGACTCGGTGAGACAGTTGTCATGCTTCCTTTGCCCTGTGCCCTCACCCAGTAGCGCAGCAGGCATAAGAAAAGCGCTGAAAATCATGTCTTCAGGCCTGAAGTGCCGTTTCTGAGACCAGAAGGGTGTTGCACTTTTGCGTTTGATTGTGCCAGGCACAAGGAGCTCGCCAGTCTTCTACCCCTCACTTTGACCAATGAAAAAAATGGCAAAATTGCATGTTTTCACCCACTGCACTAGAACAGAGACCTCAAAGAGCATACTTTGTGCTGTCTAGGCACCACCAAACAAAAGTGCTTGGCGGTCACAGCACCTGCGCATGCGCAGGTGTACACAAATGAGGGGAATGTCACGCTCGGGCGGGCGGCGATTTTGCAGAGGCTGCAGGAGTTGGCGCAGCTGCATGCGGCCTACGGCAGCGGCACGCATCAGGCTGACATCATCGACTCGCTGACCATGCAGGTGCGCCCATGTGCCGCCATGTGCTGCTGGGGTTAGTATCATGTTTACTAAGAGATCGCAGCAACTTCCCTTAGTGCACACCCAGGGTGCTACTAGATCTACACCAGTGATATAAACTTTTTGGTACACTGCTGATTTTGGGTGTAGCGATGTCTTCATTGGAAGGTTCTGCATCTCATGGCGCACAGGATTGCTATTTTCTGGTCCCAATCTCCATGCTGCATGGTTATTCTTGGTAACTGCTCGTGACCTGAGCTGCAGAAATGCTGGACGTTAGAAGAATCCCATTTCTATGCCTCCTGCATGGAGGATTCAGGGAAAGAGTTCTGAGCCAAGGATCTGTTCCCTTGCAGGACGGGGGTCTGCTGGTGCATGTGAAGGGGCACTTCAGAGTGGGGGGATCGGGGCCCCTCGCTCTGGGACCGCAGGGGGCCGGACCCCCCTCTGTCTTCTGTGAGGCCTTCCTCATCCGCCGTGACAGCCTGGGCCGGCCGTTGATCAGGAATCAGCTGTTCCGATTACTGTAGCGCAGGATTTAAGTGCACCATCCTGCACCGGCTTGTGCGGGTGATCAGGATTGAGCTGTCAGGCCTGTTGCAGCGATTCTCCTAACATGCTTCACTATTCCATACAGTGGCGCACTGGCCTGTGCCGGTGATCAGGAACCAGCTTTTCCGAGTACTGTAGCACAGTACTCTAATACAGTGTGTGTAGTACAGATAGTGCAGTACAATGAGCGTAGCACAGTAAATGTACCTACACAATGCTGCACCGGCCTGTGCCGGTGATCAGGGATCAGCAATTATAGATAAAATAATACGCTGAAATCAAAGCAGAGGGAGCGCGTAAAGGAATGAGGAAGGGTTGCCTTGCACTATTATTGGAACGTGTGAAACATACCAGACACCTGTTATAGCGCACCATTGTACCCACAAAACTACGCACCGGCCTATGCTGGCAAACACGAATCAGCTTCTCCTAGTGCTGTGGCCTAATTTTGTTCCGTACAATCCTGCATCAACATGATTTCCTCTTGCCTGCTTGCCTGCACCAGGTCTGCTGCCTGGGCTTTGCCTGGGCAAAATGTATTTTCTAGTAATGCATGCCGCGAGCTCTTTACTCAGATCTAGATTGGGATATTTGGGTGTTCTGTATGTCTTATGCCTGCTTGACAATCACAACCGTGTGACAAAAATGCTCTCATGAAGTCAAGAGTGATGAAATCACGTGTGCACATGCATGATGCTGGTAGAGCTAAACCATGTACATGTATGGAGAGTGCCGCAGGATCCCAGAGTGTCCCGAATACACCTTTTAAAGAAGTGCCTTCTATACAACTTGAAATTTGTTACAGTTACTGCACACATATGGTGCAGTATTTGCCAAATACTATTTGGAACATCTGGTCTCACACTACAGCCAACCCTGGCATGCGCATGCAGAAACCTCATACCTTGCTTTGCATGCCAAAAGTTTTTGTGTCAAAAACCTCACATTCTGGTTCTCATAGTATTCTTTTGTATGATAATGCTGAGTCACAATAAAATTTCAGGGGGTTTCCTTGCTGGAGCCAGCAGGAATTAATTGCTGGGTGGCTTGCCTGTCTTGGCAACTCTCGCTTCCTTTTCAGCTGCAGCAGGACAACTTGGAGGCATGAATTGGAAGCAGATTTTAGAAAACAAGTCAGAATAGCTGGATCAAGCATTGAATTCGTCATTTCTGACAGAAACGGGTATGACAGACGGGGACGGACCCTTGTAATCTAAGGATGCTGTGAAACCAGCAGCTGTGAAGTTTCTGTCCTCATGCTTATCCAAGTGAGACTATCTATATCTCCCACTTCATATTTTTGCAACTGGGTATTTGATGTTTGCCTATCACCTGGGGTTGCTTTGGGGAAGATCTTGTGTTCGTACACCTCATCATCAAGATAAAAGTAGCTTAATTAAGGCTAACTCACTCAATTAGTGGCAGCAAATATTGATTGAACCATATCGTATCGCTCATATGGAGTTGATCGCGAGCATCGGGATTTCTTACTCGCGTTCTGCTGTAGATCTTGTTCTGCACTTTTCCACCCTTGACTGTTTCTTGAAGGAGCTTGAAGGAAACCTCAGTGTTTCTCGAAGACTCGGAAATCGTATCTTCACTTCGATCCATTGTGCTTCCTGCAGGCAACCGCATCTTAGTGCTCCCTCTGAGGAAGTACTCGAGTGGGACTTGCTACATGCCTATTTCAGGCAATTGCAATCAGGAATCGGAGATCTTCGCTGCTTCCTGAACGTTACAATCTGAGCTGCATCTGCTCGCAAGATTGAGGCAGTGGAGGGCTTGGCAGATCACAGAGCAGAAGGAGTACTCCCATGAGTGGGGCACACCCAACAGGGGCACCAAATGGGATCCCTCCCTTGCACCCTCGGCCACCCCCTCAGTTCAGCGAGCCCAGCACATCAAAGCCGGTGAGAGCCAACATGCACACTTCTTTACAGGAGCAACACCGCTGGGGAGGGTGCTGTCTTAGCAGGACAAGTGCTCCACGAACATTTGGACTGGAAACTTGACTCTGAAAGTCACAGATGCTTGTATTACGTCAGCAAGAGTCTTGCTGACTGACCTGTCTCCACCGAAGGCTCAACAGCATGATGCAGAATTGTAAAGGCCATTAATGTGCCTGTCCATGCAACAAAACAGATTCCTAGCTGTGCTCTTTTTAATGAGTGTGATTGCACTGCAGGCGCTGGCGTATGCAGAGCCACTAGAGCAGGCGACAGCCAGGCATGCCCGTGCATGGAAGGTAGGCGCTAATGCATGGCTCCCGCAGCACCAAACCCGAAACAAATACCTGGCCTGACTGAATGTGGTGTAGACATCAAAGACATACTGCATGTCGTGGATGCCTGTAAATGCCTGTGAACCCAGGCATTTTGATGGCGATTGACAAGGGCAGAAGAAGCAAGCCACTCAAATGCGTGCTGACAAAGCGCATGTCTGGACATCCAGCAAAGACTTTTGGGCTGTGATCATGTGCAGGTGTGGTTGGTGGCGGGGGACTGTTTCTTGATCGGGCTGGCTCCAGTTCTGGTGCACATGTCCAAGGGACCGGACGGCAAATTCCCCTTTCATCCAGTTTCCATCAACCTCCTGGTGGAGGTCGCGAAGACCATATTTGCCACGGTTGTGCTCATGCTCTATGTGAGTCAATCCTGCCTCCCCCTTTGTTACTCGACTGCTGTGTGTGATCCTGCAAAGCTTCTGTTGGTTGTAAGAGACTAGTAGATACTTCCAATGATGTTTATCTGCGTTGCCTTGTCGATATAGAGATGCAGTCACGCACTGCTGTGCACATCAAGGAGGATGCAGGACAATACTCAGCACGTGATCCTGAAAATACAAATTTGCCTTGAGTGTTCCCAGCAACCGACAAGGCCTCAGAAGGGCACCGAGTGCATGCCAGGACCCAGCGCATCGACTGATCAGATTCGACTTTAGGTCTGAGCAGGAACAGGCGGGGCCCGCAATGCTGTACTTCTGCATCAGAGCGGGGTCTTCAGCGCAGATACTTTAGCACCCAGCGTCTTGACTGATCGAATTCGAATTTGAATCCGAGCAGGGCACGGGGCGGCCGGGCCCGCCGCTGTATCGCAGCGCGCGCGCATTCGTGCGCGACGCGCGGCACAACCAGCTGCTGGCGATTCCTGCTGGGCTGTACGCGGTCAACAACTACCTCAAGTTTGCCATGCAGCTCTTCTTTAAGCCCACCACCGCCAAGATGCTGGGCAATCTCAAGGTGAGGGCCTCTTCCTGTCTCGATATCCTGCCCAAGACCACATGATTGTAAATGGAAGGGAAATTTGGGGGCAAATTTGGGGGCAGTTTGGGGGCTTGTCGCGTAAGATTAGGGGAGCTTAGGACAAGCAATTGAACCTGGAACACTGAGTATCTCATTGTGTGACTCCACGATGCTGGGCAACCTCAAGGTGGCAGTTCATGCTGTGGGCTTGTGATCATCCCATTTGAGCACGTCGATTCTCTTCGTCAGAAAGCGTGCCAGGACTGCAATTTGTAAGCAGCAGCGTAGGACAAGTCCTCCCTCCGCATCCCTGTCATGTTGTCGTCTTTTCTGTTAGCGATAACGATGTTTCAGCATTGTTGCCAGAGGATAATAAGAATAATAATAACACGCTTTTCCTGCCAAGAGGCAAGCTGCGTAGTGCAGACAAGCTGCAGTTATAGGCTGCCACAATCCTACCCTCGTTGAGCTCGCCAGATCCAAGCAAGACCCAATCAACCGTGGGCACGGTGCTCAGTATTTGTACCGCCCCCTGCCAGCCCGGGCCAATGCCAGTGGATGAAAGAGCCTATACAGTGTTGGACGGAAGCCACTGAACGCAAAAGATCCTTCTTTGCATGGTTGCCACGATGTGGTGCAAATGCTGCTATGTCCAATTTGGAAACAGAGCCTGCGGTCCTGCTTAATTGAGACGTTACCTGACAATGGGTTGGTTGTGGTTTTGCAGATCCTGGTGATAGCGGTGCTGATGAAGTGGGTGCTGAAGCGCACGTTCAGCGTGTTCCAGTGGGAGGCCCTCCTACTGCTGGTGGCAGGCATCACCGTCAACCAGCTCAACTACTGCAAGTGAGTCATCCATTACCAGGAGCTTTTAGTGCATCGTTCTGAATTGGCTTCTGCCTGCTCACCCTCCAGGCTCACTGTCACTGGCTCTTCGCTGGGCAAGGCAACGTTCCTCTGACCTATCATTTACAAAATCTAGTCTTGGAACTGCACTTTCACAGACAGATAGTTGTCTGCAATAGCTTGTCAGCCATTTTGAGCGGGCCGCGCTGGCATATGAGTGTCATAGTGGTGTTCTCCATCAGGCGTTCCATGACAAGGCACACAGGAAGCCTCTCTTACATGAGCCACGGACTTAGTTGTGTGGCCAAAGCATGATCAGACCCATTGCTAAGGCCAGGCCTTTTGCCAGAACAGGCTCATCGCCACTTCAGTCGCCCCATCTCAGCAAAATCATGCGCTTGTGCTGCATTCGCAGGGGCGGGAGTGACGGGGACATGTTTTCGGGGGTGGCGATAGCGTACACGCTGGGCAGCGTTACGGTGCCATCCCTGGCATCAGTCTACAACGAGTTTGCGCTGAAGAAGCACATGGATACTAGCGTGCACGAGCAGAACTTCTTCCTCTACTTCTACGGCGCTCTCTTCAACCTGCTGGGCGTGCTGGCCACGATGGCCTTTGGGGGGCTCTCCTGGACTGCCATTTTCCATGGGCACAGCAAGGTGAGGCTTAAATTTAATGCAGCAGACTTTGCATCTGCACGAGTTCTTTTTTTGAAACAGGATCGTGCCACAGACACAGCAAGGTGATGCTCAGAAGCCAGCTCATGCAAAATCAATGGAGCAATGGCTACGCTTTTGAGGGAAGGCCTTAGAACTGCATAATAAGGGAAGTTATGTTGTGATTACATACAGCAATTGCTTCTCGCCACGATCATTTGGGGTGCGAAATATGCATTTGCGCGGATTGTGTATTATAAACGCATGCAACACGGTTCTTTGCAGTGATGGGATGGAATGGTTATTGCATCCGCCATGATGTCTGTTTCCTATGCAGCATGCTAGATATTGTTCTTTCAGGCGACCATCAGCAACCATGCATGACCGGATGACAAAGAGCGTAGAGGCGTATGATTTGGCTCGTTTATATGTGAAGTACCACAATGTCATTGCTGACACATCGCTGATGGCACGCGCGTGCAGGTGACGATGCTGCTGGTGATGAACAACGCGCTGCAGGGTATCCTCTCCTCCTTCTTCTTCAAGTACGCGGACACCATCCTGAAGAAATACTCGTCCACCGTGGCCACCATTTTCACCGGTATCATGTCTGCGGCGCTCTTCGGCCACTCTCTGACGCTCAACTTCGCCATCGGAGTCACCATCGTTTTCATCTCCATGCACCAGTTCTTCGCGCAAGGTGAGCTCGCCAGGGTTCACATGCTAGCACCCCTTATGTAATGGGATTGGAGTGCAGGGGTGGGTTTTGGCAGCCCTCAGCTTTTCGTGGGTGCCAGTCCTTCTGGTAAACCATCTTTTCATCTCAAATGCCCCACGTTGTCGCGCAAGGTGAGCCTGCCAGTGCGCATGTACTAATGCCCTATTGCAGAAATATTTGTGGTCATGATCTTGCGTGCCAATTCCCTCTTTCTGCTATGGTAAAACCATCATTTTCATGTCCATGCACCAGTTTTATGCGCAAGGTGAGCCTGCCAGTGCAGCTGGCATGTGCCAGCACTGCCCTGCAGCATTGGCATTGCTTGTCTTTGTGTGCCCACATATCTAGGCTCTTGGATGTGAGGTGCATAAGTCTGGTGCATGTCTGGGCAATAATTCCTCGTGTGGGACAGCGATAAATGCAAGAGCTCCAGTGTTATGGTAGACCATCCCCATGGAGCTGACCAAGAGATGGATGGATGAAAGGGCTCTACTGAGGTTCCGGCAATGCATTTGGCACTGCCGATCTGGATGCAGCGTGCTGTCCTCCAGAAGCGTGTGAAGCTGGGCAGTGGTGTGAATTTGCTGCAAGTAAAATTCCATGAGCCACCAAGGGGGACTCTGCCCTCAGGGTGTCCGAATTGCTCCGGGCTGAGGGGTTTTGATATGTACAAACAAGTGAACCTGACTAATGAACGTGCGTTGTGATATGTGCTGCAGGGGGAGTGAAGGGACCGAAGCCGGCGGGAGGGAAGGTGCATGCGGGGGGACTGGCGCCGTTTGGCAAGCCGCTGCATTTCACGCCGTCGCCATCATTGGAGCATCTGCGGCAGACCAGCGATACGGACCTGGCCTCCCTGGATGGCAGCACCGGCGTGTTTGACCCGGAGCACGCGCATGCGATGAACGCGCGCCGGCCACTGCTGCCACGCTAGTGTGTGCAATATTACACTTTTGAGAGGCCCTAGACAGGGACTGTATTGATGGTGGGTGGGCCAGTGACCTGGACCGAAACAGGAGAAGATGGCCTCGAGCCGCAAACAGAGGAAGCTTGAGCAAATGACGCGCTGAGGCCGCTGCCGCCGCGCTAGCTTAGACACCAGACTTACTCACCTGCTCGAGAGTATCTGCAGGCAGCGATGGTCAGCGATGGGCCAGCTATCAGATGGGAGCTTGGAGACCTCCAAAAATTTAGAGGGCCCTGGCTTGGGGCAAAAGTTTTGCTGGCGCAATCTGTGTGACTGCTGCTGCTGTGATAGCGTGACAGGGCCTGTTGTGTGTGGGTGGTCATCTGAAGATAGCAGGGAGTGTATGAATGCAAAGTAGGATGGATATGTGGAGCATGAGGCCCTTATCAGGCGATTCAAACAGCACCCAAGAACTTCTGGTGCTTAGCAAATATGGCAGGGAATCTTCAGAACAGTTTGGGAAGAAGGAAGAAATGTGTCACGGATACTGAGAGGCGTTCAGGAACTGGCAGTGAGTTGGCAGCATCCAGGAGAGAAATGAATGTGTCAATTGAACGAAGTGAAGAAAGGCCAGTGTATTTGTACGTCAAATGTTGCACCGGCCGGTATCGGTCACATATGTCGACTTGCCCTTTAGATGTGCATGCAGTACGTGCTGCAAAGTCATGCAATAAAGAGTTTTTCAAAAAAACCCTTAAAATCTTGCTAAGCACGATTAGCCTTGGGGGTTTACCTTGCTTGAGGGCCTCAAGTTGAGGCCTTCCCACTGATCCAACTTTCGAAGTGTGAAGGCGAGGCCAAGGCAGAGCGTATCTCCAGGTCCCAGCATTTCGGCCTGCACAAAACCGAGCAGAAATCGAGTTGAACACACCAAGAACTTCCTCCAACAACTTCCAAGTACGTCTTCAATCGTTCCTGAAAGCACTTGCAATCACACTGTATCCAAAACACTTGCCATTCACAGCAGATTGCTTTTAGGACAGTGACGCGCATGCCTGTCACGTCTTTCATGGAAGGATAGCTCGCTTTCAACGCCGTCCAAGTTTGTTGTTTCAATTTTAAATGTCACTATCGAGGACAACTGTCATCGTAAATCACGCTACATTGTGTCTGTATAGTGAAGGACACGGGCGGCATGCGTGATCTTGATCACCTCGTAGTGGTGGTTGGAAGCAGCTTCGACTGCCTTTTATCCCCGATAGTACCTTACTGAAATGGCTTTCATGACCAGGGATCTCTAAATGCTTTCGCTTACTGGCCCAGCTCGGAGAGTTTTGGCACTTGGGGGAGCAGCCTCACCCTGCAAGAGCCTCTGCACATCTTCCCTCAGAGTGCGTCCTCGATCATGCTTGGCAAGACAGATTTGCAATCTGACGAGTCTTTGCATTTCTCTTCACATCTCATCTCACAGCGAGGGTGATCTTTGTATGGGCTGTCTCTCCCTTGTGCAGGGGACCTCGTTCCAGCCATTTAGACAGCAGCGCATCTCTCAGCAGGCACCTTTCGGCAGAGCGCGAAAGTTTGGGGCAGCGATCGGTCCCGGCGGGGATTTCTCAGCGAAGGGCTACTCAGCAGCAGAAGCAGCTGAGTACGAGGACATGGGCGGATCGGTAAGCCTCCGAAAAAATTGCCATTTCTGCTGCAGTCAGCAGTGCAACTTCCGGTGCATCAGAGGAACAGATGACGTCTGCATGCTGCTTGCTCTCTTGCAAGGAGACTGCACTACTTGCTGCGAGCTTGTGTGACGAATCAATCTCGATCAGTACCCCACTGACCCCAGGGGGACTCTTCCTGGCAATGTGTCGATGGTGAATTGGCCTCTTCTTTTCATCCAATCAGTTGAGAAGGTCAGGGATGTCACCAAATCTTATCATAGGGGCGGAACCCTCAGTGCTCATTCTATAACCCTTTGTACGCATGCCTCGGCTGGCCGCGGCTGGCGGGGGGCGGAATAACACTGAGCTCCGTGCCCTCGGTAGATTGGGTCTTGCTTGAATGTGGCAAGGCCGAGACACAGGTAGGACATGTGGCAGCCTTCACATGCAGCTTCTCTGCATCTGCAGGCGGGCCTTGCCTCCTGTCGGGAACAGCTTGCAGCACTGACACTAAGACTGCCCACAAGACCAATGAGCCTCAGGTGGCTCCCAAAAGGTCTCTGAATGTAATTATGACAAATTGATTTAGATCCCTTTATAAGCAGGGGGCATTGCTGGAGGGCAAGTGGGCGCTGGTGACGGGCAGCTCCCGGGGCATCGGCCGGGCAGTGGCAGAGGCATTCGCCGCGGAGAACGCCAGCATAATCATCACCTGCGAGCCCAAGGAGAAGGACGACTTAGAAGAGGTGATAATGCTGCAGCATGCACTCTCCTTGAGCCAATACTTTTGGGTTGGAACTCAAGATCCCGCCTGCAGGCACAGGCACCTGCAAGTGTTTCGAGGCTGCAAAAGGGATGCCTTTCTGCCGCAGCCTTTCTGACGGAAAGACTTTTGGGGTGCAAATTTCTTCCAAGGGCAGCGGACATGTCGAGCCCCCTCTGGCAATGCACAGCACAACAGGCTGCAGCGACCTTGCCAAGGGGCCTTGTTGTGTCGGCTGTTCCCGGTCGAGACGGCGACTCCAGTGACTCTTTTCATCAGGAGAGTTGAACGGCCCCAACCTTACCAGATGCTGGGGGGCAGATTTCAGAAAATTTGATTCTAGGGAGAGCAAGAGAGTCTTGCTGTACAGGTGGCGAAGGTGTGTGAGAAGAACGGCGCAGCGGATGTGAAGCTGGTGTACGCTGACCTGACAGACCCCCAGGAGACCAAGAAGCTTGGAGAGGTGAGGTCCAAGACTGCAGACTTGATCTCTTGCATTTGTCCTTTCTATATTTCCCTGCCTCTCATTGGTTTGCATGAGACTGGAGGAGATCCGGCACTGCATGCATGGCCTTCTGTAAACATGTGCCATTATTTCTCTGACATTTCTCGCCAAAGTGGGAATTGCAGGATTCTGTGGCTCTTTCCTAACCTGCGGCATTGCAGTTCTGCCTTTCAATGAGACAACTTAACTTGTTGAAGAACTCTGTGTCTGCCCATGGCGTGATGGCTTCTTGAAGCTGTAGATGGGTTCTAGCTCCGAGCGTTTTCAAAGTAGTGGTGCGTATATTTCACAGGAGGCGCTGAAGCTGAGTGGAGGTTGCGTGAACGTACTGGTCAATAACGCGGGAGTCTACTTCCCCATGAGCCTCGATGAAGGCCCCAACAAGGGGCAGGGACCTCTGGATGGTGAGCCCAACATTGAGTCTTGCCCTGCACCCAGACAGTCGAGGCCGGTCCGTGCCTCATCAGTCCAGTTTTGAACAAACTGGTTGTCAGGCTGTCTCATCACCTGTGTTGGCTTCTGCATATCTCCCGCTTGAAGTGTTCACTGTCTGTGATCTGAGCACATTTCCGCACACATGTGGCGCATGGAAATGAGTTCCAGGGGGAGTGGCATTGACGAATGCAGTTCCACGGCTGAGTTCCTATTGGGGTGCATGATGACTAACTGCTGAGTCATGGCTGTGGTGTTGAACTGGAAGAGTGTATCCTGTGCGCAGGCGACCCGGACGACTGGGACAAGCAGACGCACATAAATCTGATGGCGCCCATGCGGCTCACGCGAATGCTGCTGCCCCCAATGAAGGAAGCAGGTCAGGTCCCCCACCAGATTACTATTATTATTATTATTTTTACACGCTTTTCCTGCCAAGAGGCAAGGTGCGTCCTGCAGACAACCTGCAGTTGAAGGCTGCCATAATCCTACCCCTTCTTGGACTCGCCAGATCCAAGCAAGACCCAATCAAACGTGGGCACCCCACCAGATTGCTTTGTGAAAATCCTACTCTCTGAATGTCCAAGCAGTGAATCCGATGGATGTTTGCGCATCATTATGCTGGGAGTCGAGTATCAAGGGGTTGAGCCAACTTTGTATTGTGGTGGCACAGTGAGTCACCTGTTGCAGCTCACAGCTTACTGTGTCCTCCTCGCTTTCTTGGCCCCTGAGTGGCCCGTAAGTTGATAGAGTTCTTGGGCGCCCTTGTAATATCAGGTATTGTGTCCTGACATGGATGCATCGATGCATTTGTTCCTGGACCAAGTCAGAGATGCAAATTTAGGCCGTGAAACGAATACGCTTTGGTGGATTTGATTCTTTGGCTCGTGTGCTGAGGAATACATGCATCGCTCCATCTGCGTGCACCCCTGAGGCTCACTGAGAGAACCCCTCATGAGCTCTCACGCACCAGGAAGTTGCTTGTCGATGACCTTAAATGGGGCTTTGACTTCGTCTTTAGATGCGCTCTGCTGGCTGCTGCAGGTGAGGGCCATGTTGTGAACATAGCAAGCATAGAAGCGCTCTACCCCTACCCGTCAGCCCCAGCCTACTCGGCCACCAAGTGGGGTCTGCGAGGCTGGTCCAAGGCACTCTTCGCGGCACGTTCCCTCCTTCTTCCCTCCCAATGCTTTCATTTATTGCTCTCATGAAACAGCACCATGGAAGGATGGTACGTTCCCTCCTTCTTCCCTCCTAATGCTTTCATCTATGCTCTCAGGAAAAAGCACCATGGAAAGGATGGTATGGGTAGATCACGGCTCCCTTGGGAGGGGGCTTCCATGCCGCGCGCATAGTGAACACGAAATTTGTCACCATGCACGCAGCACATCATTTTTGCTGTTTGAGATGGCTTGCACAGGCGGCTTGCCTTATAGCCCGGCGCCTGCAGGGTTTGGCTTGCAAGCCTGCAATCCCAGCACCTGCATGATTCTGCTACCAGAGCAGTGTATCTGCAATCTGCGTTGCACACTAGGAGTGCGCCAAGAGGCAATTGCATCAGCTCCTCTTGCATGGCAATAGTTCCTGTAGCATGCAATGTTGATTGATTGTCTTTCCTGATGTGCTCAACAGGCGCTGAAGAGTGACAACATCAAGGTGCTGACAGTAAACCCGGCGCAGACCAGCACGCCGATGACTTGGTCACGCCCCGACGCAGAGTATCTCCCCGAGAAGATGATTCAGCCGTCCGAGATCGCCGAGGCCATCATCATGACCTTCCGGCTGAACCCCAATGCCTTCATAGAGGAGATCACTCTGCAGACGGCTGAGCCGCCCAAGATAGAGAAGTGAGGCAGCAGCCTTCCGGCAGAGCTGAGGGGTCCGTAGACAGATATGACATCTGAAAATTACAGTAGAATGTGACAAGAAAATTGATGTATGGCTGAGCTGTGGTGGAGCGTAAGGGTATGCACAGATGCATGGCTAACTTCCAATGGCGGGCACTGTAGACGATAGGCAAACATGAGGTTTATTTTGGTGCTGGAGAGGTCAATATACTGTGCATGTGCATCGCATTATGATGTAGTGCAATAAACAGCACATCTTACTGCAAAACATATATGACAATGTGGCACCAGTCGGGCCACAAAATGGTTTGCATGTGTGTACACCGAGATACAAAGTTGCCTCACGGCAACCACACACAGCGTAGAACAGCAAAGAAAGCCAGGTCCACCTACTTTGCCACGCGCATAATATTGATGAACACATCATGACTTGACACAGTCCCCAAACAGCACGCACACAGGTGGATCTCAACACAAAAGATTCCTGGAGAAGGAGCTATTTCAGAACACATTACAGTGCTACAGTTGCTTGTCCAACACGGGCCTCCCAACAGGTTTGTTCACAGTACAATTTGACTGGCTCAATCCTGCTTACAGCCGCCAAAGTTCTCGATCTTGTGCGCACCCCTGTTGTGTCCAGGGGTGCGCACAAGACATGCCCACCCCTGGACACGTCTTCCACATTTAAACTCGCTGCATTCCTGCGAGGAAGCTTGCTGAGAGTATGTCTGTATCGGCCAAAGCCTGCTGGCAGCTGCGTGTATAAATGTCACTTGAGGGACTCAGAGCCTGCTGGCAGCTGCGTGTATAAATGTCACTTGAGGGACTCAGAGAAGGAGCAGTGCTTCTTCAGCTTGGCTGACAGGCTGTAGGTGGCGTCATCATTGCCCGTGACGGGCTTGATCAGCTCCTGCAAGCCCAAAAATCTGTCAGAATACTTGCAAGGAGCTTGTGGTGGTCTGATATCTGCTTGCTGCAAAGATACTGCTAACCAGCTCTATTGTGTCATCGCTTGCTGGCGTCCCCTGCTCGTGCCATGCTCGCATCATTTGCCTTCACCAAGGCAGACAGTTTCTTTCAAAACTGATTTACACCCCTGCCCTGCCAACAAAGACACTCCAAAATCGAAACCCAGCAGGCCACGCCCACAGGGCATATCAATTACAGCTTTGTTTTTACTGAGGTCCCCCGGCTCCAGACGCACCTTGACCCTGCCAGTGCCGGGGGTATAAACCAGTCCATGCACCACCAGCTGCTGGCCGCGCGCCCACGCCGCCTGAACCACCGGCGACGAGACCACGTTGAACACCTGCGCCTCTACGTTCAATTCCACCAGCCTGCGCACCGCAGCGCTTTCTTTTTCAGGGCCGCGGTCTCTCTTTTTAAGACAAAGAGAGAAGAAAAATAAAAAGACGAGAGGTGACTCAGGGCTTGAGCGGCTTGAGCAACTCCAAGGCATACAGGTAAGTGTTCCTTTCCTGCACCGGTTGCAGGAGAGGCCTGCAAGACTTGCTTGCTATCAGTGCTTTATCTGCCATCAGCTCCTGTATTCAAACTGTGAGTGTGGTGCCTCTCAGGTATTGCAGCATGGCAATTCAGGCTTTGCCCAGAGAATCCCTGCCACCAGGCCAGTGCAGAGCAGATACTGCATGAGAGAAACTGCATCCCAGTAGCATACAAACTGGCAACACTCAAAATGCCCCGCGCACATATTGCCAACTTTTACTCCTCCTCTTGTGAGAGCCTTTGTCAACAGCAGCGCTCTGCCTCTTACAGAATTCACATCCCAATTCATAGTATCTTAGAAATCTATGTAATTTAATGAGTATTAAAATGGCACGCTACAGTACAAATACTGAGCACCGTGCCCACGGTTGATTGGGTTTTGCTTGGATCTGGCGAGTCCAAGGGGTAGGAATTTGGCAGCCTTTACATGCAGCTTGTCTGCAGATGCACCTTGCCTTCGGCAGGAAAAGCGTGAAATAATAATAATAACAATTAAATGGCACGCACTTGTCCCAGGCTTCGTCGAGGGGGAGGCCCTCCAGAGCGGCAGCGTTCTTATCACGCACGTCCCTAACATCGGAGATCCACAGGTTGGTCACTCCCGCCGTGCTCGGGTGCCACACGAGTCCCGCTTTGCACGCACCTGCGCGCAACAAATCTTGAAACGATTAGCACAATTTGAAGAGTTTAGGGTTCAAATTTGAGCGTCGTCAGGCTCCACCCAGCCACGTGCTCGATCTGAAGAGAGCCGAAATGCAAGGAGAGTGCCACAGGGGTATTCCTGGGTGCTCCAGAGGTTCAGTGAACATTCAGATAGAGATGTACTGCTGTATAAGAGTGCATCGTAGTGTCGACACTACGATGCTTTGGCTGCCTTACTCCAACAAAGGAAGCACATAAAGATGTCCTCTGTCTGAATAGCTCTCTCCAAGAGCAGCTCCAAACAAGCAGCTGATTGGGGCTTGCAGGCATGTGATCCTGCAGTGCTTCCAAGAAATTGCACCTGGCTAATGTGTTTCATGGCTAAGTAAAACAAAAACCGGTATCTGCACCTGATCCTCATCCTAGGCTTTCTAAACCACTTGCTTCACATGCAATGTCTCGGCTTCGATGGATTTGAAGAAGAAAAAAGCGGCGCACCGCAGTTGTAGTGGCCGGTGACGAGGATGTGCTTGACCTTGAGGTGGTCGATTGTGTACTCCAGGCAGCTCATGCAGTTGAGGTCTTTGACGCTGACCAGGTTGCCAACATTGCGCTGCACAAACACCTCCCCGGGCGCCATGCTGAACATCGCGGCCGGCTGCGCGCATGCATGCACAAAAGTCAACGGCCAAGATAAAATAAAGTGCCGATGCAATATACTGTGGCAGCTGCAGAGCTGAGCTGCACTGACACTGTCTGTTGCTTCTTGTGGCACTCTATGAGCCGGGATCTCTGAAAGACATGCATGGCCATTACTTCCCTCAATCAAAAGCATGCTGAGAGTCAAACAGCGCCACACAAAGATGCGCATGGCAAATTCAGACTGCCAATGCCGGAAAAGCAGTCTGGTATGCACAGCAATCTTGATCAAGGCTTCTACTGAAGACAAGGGATGTGATGGGGTGCGCACGTGCGCGCGAGAGTCAGAGCAGCCAATGTAGAGGAATTCTGGAGACTGTGAGCCAGCAATCTTCGAGAAATAGGTGGGGTCCTTGGCGATGCACTCCTCCGCCCATTTCCTGCACAATAAGCAAATCTCAGATGCCCCTGCTTGGCCTCAGCAACACTTACCCAGGAGCTTTGCTCGAAACATAGATGTTGCGACCAACCAACAGATGAGCTTGCACTTTAATAGCACGCCTGTAAGACCGGCACAGCAGGCACACAACAGCATCACAGCAGTCAGTAGGGCAGCGATCAACTCTTCCAGATCCCTACTTCGCACCACAGTATCATGGTACATTGGTATCGTGGTACCACGCATAGTTTGAAAAATGTCAGTTTAAATTCGAGCAAGTCGGCCTGCAGAAGAGAGGCCCCCCAGCCACAAGCGTCGAGACCAAGAAGTAGGGTTGCAACCAAACTCACCGATTGGCCTCCAGCAAAGACGTAATGTCAGACGTAGTGCCTTCAATAGCCATCTTGCTGCTCTGTATAGTGTTGTCCACCCCGCTCAGCTCGCACAAGACAAAATGCCAGTTGCAGTGTTGACGGTGAAGACCTAAAGCTGGGCTGATCTGTCTAAATAGAGTACCAAAGGATCAACGATTGCACTTACAATTTTCACGTCGCCATCGATTGCCCAGCAATACCGGATAGACTCTCCAGAAGATTCTTCTGCCATGGCATGCGTCTTCAGAGCCACACGAGCATTATCCGCCAGATCAGGCTATGCTTGTGGAGGTGGTCCGTAACGCCTACTTAAACTCAAAATTGGCGAAGGACAGTCGAGCAAGTCACGGCCTTTGCATTGGGAAATTGAAGTGGATCTCTTCGTCGTTGCACATGAGAATGGTACAGCAGTTCAATGGCACCACTATGATGCCACGCCCACTGTTCAACTCTAGAGTTTGGATCCACTTGGAGGTGGACAGTGGGCTCAGCCTGAAGCTATCATCGATTGCCATGTCACGGTGCACGGTGCACCGCCGCGCCAGAAGCCTTCAGGATGGGTAAGCAACGATGCGCATTTGGTTATGGTTTGCAGACTTTTGTAGGCCCCACAGAAAGGGCTGCAGACGCTCTGCGTGTATGCCCTATCATAGGGCATACACGCCATGATGGCCTCTGGCTTTGGGTTCGCCGACCTTATATTATTGCAAAGCAGCACCCAGACGTCATGGATTCCTTCAGCGCATGAGCGCTTGCGCGTACGCACATGCATGAGTCATATGAGTGCACTAGCCAGTTGCCTATAGGCGCTAGCGTTGTTGCAAACTTTGAAGGCGCATGACTCTAAGGGTGCCCAAGCTTTAGTGAAGTAAATCTGCCCCTTCCCGGCCATATGTTGTGGCTTCGATGTGAACATCCTGTGTCTTCGCTACTGCCAGTAGCCTGAGTAGACTTGCTGCTGAGTAGACTTGCTGCTGAGTAGACAAGCTTGCTGCTGAGCATTCGCGCGCTCCTTCCGTGATAGGCACTTGGCTGGCACTGGATCCTTGCCCCTTGGTAAATGACATTCTGGCAATGAGGATATGAAACCCAGCCTTTCATATGCCATCCATGAGCTGTACACCTATTTCTAGGGATACTGGCTAAAAGCAAGAATGGGCATGGAACTAGTTCATTCCTGCTGCTCAATTGAGGAATCGTTCTTGGCCTGCTGCCTTCTCTCGCTGCCTCTCTCCCTGTGACTGAGTCAGACGATGGTCTGTTGGAGGCTGACCCGTACTGAGTGAGAGCCGTGCTTGTAGCTCTGACAAAATATCTTTCTTGAAGTCTGAAGTCGTCATTACGTTCTCCAAGCTGATATCAATAGCTGGTCACTCAACTTGCGTGACGAGCCTCTTAACACAACTACAATCCTCTGAGTAAGCACTGTTGCACCTGAAGGATCCAGAACATATTTGTTGGCGGCCGCTAATAATGGATTTTGGAAATTTTGCCAAGAAGGAAATTCCGGTAAATTCGGTTGGCCGTGTCACAACTTTGACATAGCAGCTGCAGCTTGTGGAACAAGTAAAGGTGCAGGTCTTGAACCATTTCAGAACAAAGTTGAAGTTATCGTGGCCATTTACACCATATCTGTCTCCTTGCCAGCGGGAGCGCAAGACACTTGTGCCGTCCTCTCAGTCCATCCCCGCATAACGCGCTGCAGGTACCTATCCTGCAGTGAAATATATACCAGTAACGGTTTCTTAAGGAATTATCTGTCTTATTCAGCTGAAAATGGGGACATTTTGTATATGTCGCTGCAGGATTGTTCGAATGACGGCATCCGTCAAGATTGTTAGGGCGACCCTGTACCAAGCTATATTCTTCGCAACAGTGGCCTCGGCAGCTACAGCCCATATTGAAGGTGCTCAAATTGCTTTACTGATGAAATGAGACGCTTCTAATTTCCTGCTCGTGATTTTAATGAATTTGCACTTGCTCAGAACTTGACTCGTGCCAGGGCCGAAACTGGGCAATATCACCGCCAAGCTGTCTGAGGTGGAGAACGCTCTCTCCCACGTTCTTCCTCAGAGCAAGGCAGAGGGCCGAGAGCAGGAGAAAGACATAGAGGCGCTCCGGGCCACAGTCGCTGCTCTCAATGCTACCGTAAACTCTTTCACGGTGTGGCCCTGCGACTTCATTGCCAGCTTTGACGGCTGCATCTATTCAACATGCGTGCGCTGTACCACATCTGGCTGACCTTAACTGCTCTCCGACCCTGCAGGACTCCACAGGACCCACTGGCGCAACAGGCACTGCAGGTAGGCTCAGCCATCCTGACTTGACACACAGTTGCTTGCAAAGCCTTCCAAAGACTTCCGATTGCCTGCCTTTTGACAGTGTATAGGCTGCTTGCTAACAAGTTCGCAGGCCCTAACACAATGTCAGACAGCTACTGGGTTTAGAAATTCCCTTAAGCTCAATGAAGACACAAAAAAAAATTGCTCGACCAAAGCAAACACCGCGCTGCAGCATCTGTGCATGCAGAAATCCGAGAGTCTGCACTCCCTCTCAGTCTTGCACTGATGAGCTTTGTCAAACTGCAAGTGCAATGGTGTGAGGTGAACATATTGATGCCTCAGTATGACTCGATGCTCTCCGACCATGCATTTTTAGTGATGCCAAGCTCTCTTTCTTGCTACAGGAGACACTGGCCCTGCCGGGACCAATGGAGATTCTATCACAGGTGATTCTTCCCGTCCAATAAGTGCGTACCAGTCAAGTGCAGGAATTGAGACATTCAATCCTGCCAGGAATCCCTGATACTTGCAGACAATTGCTATATAGGATGTCTATCACAGAGGAAGTGTGAGTGGGGGTGGCCCTGCTGCATGGTCTGGTGCTAGTCGTTTGTTGCCAATCGACCCAAATGGAGGTCTTATGAATGTGCAAGGCTTGACTTATCGCACCTCTGGGTTCTCTCTCTCAGTACTCAAATGCCTGTGGTGCCCCTTTGCCCGAGCCTGGCTTGCCTTTTGCACACACCTGATCTGCATGCTGTATAAGGAGGCCCTAAGTACTGTAGCTAGAGGTCATCTATAGTGGTCATCTGGTTACTAAACGCCACAAGATTACACATTCACAGAAGCAAACTCTCTGGATGGGCAAGAATACAGAAATGTTGAGGATGCTTTGGATGTCTGTCACTGAGCGGTGCCTGCTGTATCTCAGGGCCCACAGGCGGCACTGGAGCAACGGGCAACACCGGCGCAACTGGACAGACTGGCCGCACCGGCCCAACTGGCCCCACCGGCCCAACTGGCCCCACAGGTGGCTTAGGTGTGTGCCTGCCTGCAAGAATCTGGTTGTATCGAGCAGTTTTGGAAAGAATTTGATTTTCAATAAAAGGGGGATTCTTTCCTGATGCACCTTAGCTTTTTGGCAGTGTGATCATGCACTTAGGCCTGTAGTTACTACGATGGACGAGTGATAAGAAACGGTTGATTCTCTGTGTGACGAGAACAGCTAATTCCACAAAAGGCAGGAAAGAAGAAGAACAGCAGTTCTCATGCAAAAGTGCTGTGGCGAGCAGCACAAATCGCAGCCAGACAGGGGCCATTTCACAGCAAAATGCCACACCAGCCCTCCTATAGATCAACAGTCAGATGCACTGACAGCTATTTTTCACAGTGTTTCTGGCTTTGAGTCCTCGCGCAGCCATCCGCACGAAGAAGAATCTTCGCTGTTGACAGGACAGCAAGGAACTGTCACACTCGCATGCCATGCCATCGGTGATGTCTTTGGGGCTGACATGTGGCGCATGCATGCAGCGTGCCACCTGGGCGGCGGCAACATCGTGACTAACGGCGCCTTTGAGAGCAGCAGCTTCCTCCCCGGCTGGGTGCCCTCTACCCCCCTGGATGACGGGCAGCAATTTGTCAGCAGCCTATTCAGCATCAAGACCGATGGACCGACTGCCCCTCCAAGCTCGCCGCGGCTGCCGGCCACCGGCCTGCCAGCGCAGTACAACAACACGAACACAACCTTCGCAGCTTTCACCGGGACAGACGCTGGCATCTACAGCAGCATCAGCCAGAACCTGACAACCGTGCCGGGATGCAACTACCTGCTCTCCTTCTACCTCATTACCACCAAGGCAAGGAGCGTCGGCCGCAGCGCTCCGCCGAACACGGTCGCCTCCAACGCCAACTTTGGCGTCTCTGTGGACGGGGACTTTATCGCCGTGAGCGGCAGTTACATCAACCCCAACACCGGAAACCCCACTGCCCTCGACCTTCCGTGCGTCAATTGCCCCCTGTACCTCACACCCTGGGCGCCCTTTCAGGGCACTTTCACTGCGTACGAGCCTGTCACCACCCTGTCATTTGTGGGTTTCAACGGACGGGACTTCTTTGGCTTCACGGTTGTGTCAGTCACCAGCATCTGACAAGCTTGACAACTTTTACAGCAACGTTGCATGCCATCGGTGAAGCAATTTCTGCAACGCGTGTGAAGGTGTGAAATCTTGATGAATAGCATCAGCATCTGATCAGCCTTACAGCAACGTTGCATGCCATTGGTGATGCAAATTCTGAAATGAATGTGAAGGTGTGGAAAGTTGGTCAATAGCACTGGATTGCCGAACCCACGTTGGGTTTATGTTTGAGGCCCGATGGCCTGAAGTACTGGCAGTACAAAGCGGTACAACACAAATTTTTGCTTTGTGACTGATTGGGACTCAGGTTTGCTCCGATGAACATGGCTCAGACTGCACATGAATGGCAGTATGTACATGTGAAGTGACACCAGGACTGACTGGAATTTTGCTTGCCTTGTGGAGGCAACAGCATCATGCAGTCTGCATGACGCGCAACCATAAACTTCAAAGTTCGGATCAAAGTATCACACAGTGTGGATTTATTGCTTTGAAAATGAAGTCTGATTTGACTCTGCTGAAGTGCGTTGTGAGCGCGGTCAGACAGTCCCTACAGCATCACCCGTGTGGCTGCAGCTTTTGTTAGCACCAATGTTTTGCCATGAAGTTGCCACTGCTACAGGCCTGCCTTTGAATCAAGTGATCCCTGCAAGTGTGCCCTGTGGGCGCTGGCCTCAGGGTTGCCAGCTTGTAATACTGTACTTATTGATTCACATGCATGGCCATGTGGCATGCCTGCGCAGGAAACTTGCTGTGCAGCCTCGAGTTGCGCAAGCATTGCATGCACATGCTGAGGTGGACTCACTGACCCATTCAAAATCGAGTTTGTTATTCAAATTGCACTCCAGAGCTTTTGCGTCTTGGCACGCCTCGGTGGGTGGGCTATCAGAGGTGAAGAAATTGTCGTGCATGCAAGTCGCCGTTAATGCAGCGGACAGCGTGTGCCACAGTGCGCTGGGAGGGGAGAAATTGTTGTGCATGGGAAATTGATGCATGTGCTTTTGAAGATGTCTACGAGACCTGCTTTAGGTTCTCTTCCGATTGGAACCGTGTAATGTCTTGTGTGATGTGTTCGAGTGTGATCTTGTGCGTGGAAAAGAAAAATATGCACTGTTCTGCAGGAGACTTGAACCGGGGACCTCGAGGTCGCTGCACGTTTTCAATCAGTGCCATCAAACATTTGAGCATGCTCGCAAAGTGTGGAGGGACAGAAGAACACTGAAGACGCCCGAGCCAAAAAAACGGAGGGTCAGCAAAGGTATAGACCGTCACCCAGGTGGTCACCCAACCCACTTCTGGTGTCGCCCACGGCGCACCGTGGCGCACCGGTAACGGACCAGAACGGGCCTTTTCAGGCTGGCATGAACGATCCATGCCATCTTGGTGTTTTAGTAGTTTATATAATATCCTCCAGCATCTGCACACTCAGTCAGATTCCTCTAGATCTACAGCAAGACCACGGCTCCGTCTGGTTCTCAAAGTTCCATACTATTCATGCATGCAAGGTACTTCAAGCATGAGTAGAAAGCCTGCCTGCAACTTGGCTGAGGCTGCACTGATCAGGTGAACGTCTCCAGGGCACACATTCTTTTTTGGCATTGCATCCAGGGAGCACCGGTGGTACCCTGATCTGGTTCAGCCATCAACTATTATTACTACAAGGTCGGCGAACCCAAAGCCAGAGGCCATAGGGCATACTATGTAGTACACACAGCCATGTTTTGCAAAGACTACAGCAACGTCACGTAGGGACCAGCAAGGCGCGAGAAGAAGAATTAAAGAGTCAATCTCCTGCAGAACCAGCACACATCTCCGTGACACACGACCTGCACTTCAAGTCGCAAGTAGCCGGCGGCGGCTGCCAGCTGTGCATGCAAGTTGCATCGATGCAACTGATATCATGCAACAGCAGTAGCTACCCATAGCCATACAGAACAGCCTGAGTTCATGTGGTGCAAAGCGTTGCACAGCTTTGGACATTCAAAGTTCAAACACAACACATAATACCCCATTCTGGCTTCAATGCAAGAGATCACACGTTTCCCAGGAACTGTCACATGGCCCACGTGGTCAAGAGTCAAATTAGTCATACCGCAAAATGGACAAAATGCCTCGCTCTGAAGATTTGGCGTGTAATAGGCAGATCGCAATAGGCTCATCTGACACTTTCTTGTTGTGAGGCTACTTCGAGCGCAGCATCAGGGCCGCAGCTGAGCAAATTTGCTGGCGCGCTGAGGATCACAATAAGCCCGAGGCTCTTTTTACTCGAAGGTGTCAAGCCAAGTGTGATATTTTGACTCTGAACAATCTTCGAAAAGGATGTCTTCCATCACATTCTGATGCAGAGCTTTAATTGATGGCTTGGGCCACTCGGCCGAACTCTCGGTAAGATTACGACACAGAAGGCGCTTGTCTCAGGGCTCAAGTCTGACATAATCAAGTGTTCCAGGTAATTAATAGCGGTAAAAAATGTCGTGCATGCTCCTCAATCTGTGCAGTATAATGCTCTTGCCATCTGACTCTTATTCTGGAAAATGTCCTGCAGCAGCGCCATTTTCCTACCAGGAAAGGATGAATAAACGATGCGCACATGCAGAGTGCCAACATCCTTTAGCGTATAATCAGATGCGATCACATATTGTTCCTGCAGGGAGGATCAAGGACAGCACTTTGCTCAATCTCCGATGCGCACCCAGCCCATCTGCAGGCCAGGAACAAGGGGCACAGAGATTGGAGCTCACGTGAGCAGATGTAGCCTGTCTTACCAACACAGCGCCCCAGCCAGAAAACCGCTCAGGCCAATCACTTTGGCACATGCCAGCGCCAGTGGCCCATCCCTCGCCAGATGGACCTCATTCTGCGCACAGCGAGGCATCACTTGCATACAGCCCAGGCTGAACCCGCTACGCAGCTATTGCCGAGGCAGGAGTCGAAACAAAGCACGCTTTCGATGGCCCCAAGGTGTTTGTGCAACAGCGAGCCGGCCGCGGATAGCAGATCCTCCCAGGAAGCAGCAGCAGCAGCACAGGGGGCTACAGCGGCCGCTGCTCACCAGGCATTGGTGCTGGGAATGGCGCAGCAGCCGATGGAGGGCATCGTTCCTCTTCCTTCTGGGTGAGAACTGCCACTTTATAGGCAGTCTTTCTGCTCTGGATGTCGACCTTTCAATAAGTTGAGTCTGGAGCACCCCACACCATGCAGAATGGCACCTTGGTCGATCAAGCGTGCCATCCACATGTGCAAAGCATTAATTTATGTTTGCTTGATCACAGCTGTATAGAGCCCCCTAGAATGTCACTGTTGAATTGCCTGCAAAGGCTTTGCAGCTCCTGAAGTCACAGTCTCTTATTGCAAAAATTGCCAGCAACATGGCATGTATGAGCAATTTTTCTCAACACATGACTAATTTATTTCTTTCTGCCTTTTGCAGCGTCAATTTTGTTCTTTGCTGGGTCTACAGCGGCGATGCTGGAGCTGACATGTCGGTTAGTCAGCGTCGCCCTCGTGGCCTACCCCTACGCAGCGGGGTCAGTCCTGTTCGCCCTGGGGGCGCGCGATTATAAGCGCGCTGCCCTGGAGGGTCTTCACGCCGCGCGCAGACGGCACGGCCGGGAGCAGCCGGCATGCATATGGGCGCGCACCGAAGTGAGAGGTACGCTGCCGGACTGTCTAGCTTAATCTTCTATTGCAGCCCCGCTGCCATTAAAGGACTTTGTTGAGCTGTACTTCATTGCAACGTGTTGGGTTGTGCTCAAAGGCACGAGTACTACTGTTCTTCATTCATGTCTCAGGGAATCAGTCACAAAGCTTATTAATTGATTTATCTGGTCTTGTTAGCCACTCGTTACCCGCTCCTATGCCACTCGCTCGCCACTGAGCTGAGGAATACACATACTGCATGTACTGATAGCGCTCTACACTACTGCAGAGGAAGAACTGGCCAGCAGAGTTGAGATGGTACCAGTAGCATTGCCAGCTCGCATCGTGCACAATTCTTGTGTAGATCTTGGATTTCCTCTCGTGCAAAGAACGCCTGGAGCAAAATGGCTGGTACACACTGAGAGGAGGTATGGAGCAAAGACTAAATGTTCGCGGGAGGGAAGTATAGCAGAGTATATCTGGCGCGCAGGCACGCAGGCGATCGTGGCGGGCTGCGAAATGTGCGTGGTGTCCACGTCAGCGCCCATCCTGCTGGGCGCGCTTCCGGCGGCATTGTCTCCGGCGCTGCTGACATCAGCGGAGGCCCTGCTGACGTCAGTGCTGAACGTCGTCAGCGGGTTACTGTTCGTGTGCGGCAGTTACGTCATCCTGGGCTCCATGTATGCCAGCCTGGCGCCGGGGGACGTGTTTGCCTGGGAGCACCTTGGAGAGCTGGGCTTCTGGGGTTCTGCCTGCTATCTAGTGGTGAGTCCCGTGGCCTTAAATACTTAAAAGTCTTCTCTGTGTCTGTTGTTGCTTATGACATCAGTCTTATCTTTCTCCCGCAACAAGATCCCCTCCTGCACAGTCAGGGTCTCTCCTTCTTTGCCCCAGTCCGTGCTGATCAGCTGTACTTATGAGCATCTTGACCAGATGAAATCATTGGTACTGGTTTGAGAAGGTGTCTTCGCTAAATGTGACAGCCTTGCACATTTGCCTGCCTGCCGTTTTCAGCTCAGCGTGTCGCATGCACAATAGCTGTCTGCCTAACCGAACACCACGCTATACACTTTTTGGGGCCTGGACGCTTGATGCAAATATAAGCCCTGAATGCTCCAAAAACTACTGTTTACTTGAAAGTGAAGTATTCTTTTGCTGGCTCTTGCGCAGGGCTCCGCAGGCCTCCTGCTGGCAGCGGTGCTAACTCAGCCGCTGCTGCCCTTCGCGCCAAATCTGGCCTGGTGGGGTCACCTAATCGGTTATGTCATCGGGTCGCTCTGGTTCACGGCTGGCGCTCTGGCGCAGATCGCTGATGTGGCACAGGAGGGAACGCTATCTGCAGACATTCAAATGTAGACTTGAAGATGTCCACTTGGCGTTAATTTTATCAATGATTCCAGCTACAAGGCAGGTGTCAGAGTGATTTTAAAATGTGTAGTGACTGTAGTTGCTGCAAGCTTTTCCTCTGGGAATCTGCATTTGTATATCTGTTCTGCTTATGAGAGACTCGTGATTTTCGAATGCCTGGAAGAGCTTCAAATGGTGTGCTCCGAAGGTTGGCCTCGGCTACTTTTGCCATGAAGATGATAATGGATTTTTATGTTACATGCATAACAATGCCAACACATTCATTTGGCAAGAAGCGCTAGCGAGGGCAAGAGATCTCTATAGAGTGCAGTAGATCAACATGCAGATTACACATTTTGCATGCATCCGCAGCTCTTGATTTGTTTAAATCCACCACTATGCCTGCCACCCCTGGAGGGCACCTCAGACAGCAGGATAGGTTTCAGCCCGTCCCGTCCCGTCCCTAACCTTTCCAAGAACATGACACGAAGGACCTTCGAAGAATTCAGGGAAAATAGTGAATTCAGAAAAGCTCATCAGAAATGAGCTCTCACGGCTCAGTCATCGCCCTGAATTCAAGGCCTGAGTGAGTGTATCCTGGTTGGTCTACTCGCCAAATGATGTTTTTTTTAAAGTCAGAATTCTGCGGATCACGAACGATTTTGAAGTCAAGACTCCCATCGCGCGTATCTCTATTGCAAATGGAGGCGGAGCTATCACGTGCTTCCTCGACGCTTACGATTCATCGCTTAGAGCCCAACCAGAAGACCCTGGCACCCTTAAGGTGCTGGATAGCGTGATCTTGGGAGCAAAAAGACACGTTGGAGTGAGCCAAATGGCCCGTGCAGGGGCCGCTCAATTATATGCAACCGCACTGATGGGAGGACTTCTGTCCTCTAGCTGCTGTCTGGTACGTCCCTTGATGGCGCTGTAGATTCAATAAACTTGGACATGAGCACTTCGTGAAAGTCAAGATCCCGAGTTTGTTCCAGAGCCCCTGTTGTGGGGATCCAAGGTACCCTGTCTCTTTCTTCGAGTGGTGCAATCTCTTGTTCTAATTGACTGAACAAAATGACTGAAACTTTGAATATTTGTTTTCTCTAGGTACAGCTAGCGCTCAATATGTTCTCTGTGGGCTGTGCGGGCTTCTCGGTGCTGACCCCCTACAGGCCTCTCTTCATGGGCCTCACCACCGCAAGCCTGGGCTACTCTCATCTCAGACACGGGTAAGGATATTCAATTGAATATTATCAAGCTTCTCTGCTGGGTACAACGGCCAATTAATGTCCAATTCTGTTGTATGCACCTTCAGAGTTTTGCAGTGCTGGGTGGGGACTACATATCATATTTCTAGCAGGCCCCGTCGCAATTTCAGGACGATCTTGGTTGTGCAATCTGCAAGGGATGCACGGGAAGGCGTGTGTTCTTTGTCTTGTCTCCTGGCAATTCAATTGCTCTAGGGTCCCTTAGCAAGCATCTGCAGACATTGGGTCATTGCAATCCCTTATACTATCTCACACCACTTATGATGTGGTCTTTCAGCCCTCGGGGGCTGGAGGGTCATTGTGTTGTTGTTGCATGATGTGCAATGTCGAGGCAGCCCTTTCTCTTTATCTTCTGGTGCTCGCTCTGCCTTGATGTCTGCGTTCCTCTTTCTCCAAGGTGCCGTGCAAAGCATGTGCGAAAATTAATCATGTCACGATTGCTCTTTCTTTTGGGCAGGAATCCGCAGCGGTCAATTCTGGCTCTGGGAATGGCGCTCTCTCTGGCAGGAATGCCAGAACTGGTGCAGCTGTACAACGAGAGCCAGCTGCGGCTGATGCGCGCGCTGTTGCTGACATCATCGCCTGTCAGTGGTGACAAAGCGCTGACTCAGCAGCAGGTGTGCAAACCCGCACACCTTCTGTGATCTTCCCGGTCGTTTCCCAACGTAATTTCTTACTGTAGCTGGATTCTTTAGGATGTGGCAGGACTTGGCCCAGATCAAAAGAAGAGAGATGCAAGGCAAAAAAGACAGTGCGAGCGCCACGCAGGGAGAAAGGGTGTCGTAGTGTATATGAAGTGCTAGTGATATACTCGTAGTGTATATGAAGTGCTAGTGATATACTAGATCCCGAGAAATGGGTGCAGACATCAAATAACCTGCCCAGGGCTGAAATGACTGACTCACTCTGGTTGGTCAGTTGATCAATCCCGATGTAAGCGGGCTTTTTTGGCAGTCTTCAGAGGTAGCATGTATGCAGACGCACTGCGCCTCTGCGGAGCCTGACAGAACAATCTTCTGTGGACTGAGCTCGGCAGGATGAATTAAGGGTGCACAATTGTAAGGAGCCTGCTTTATAGCCTGATGCCTGCATGGTGAACTTGCTGGACGGTAATTGAAATGCCAAGGGCCACTTCAGCATTGTGCAATTGTGCTGTCAGCCCAGATCTATCACTCACTGCCTTTCCTGTTTTGGCGCAGGTGATTCTGCATGTGGAAGGATTGCGTTGTGCTGCATGCGGCATGCGGCTAAAACAGGCGCTGCTGGCACAAGTCGGAGGCGTGCAGCAGTGCGAGGTCGAATTCGAATCCGGGAGGGTGCTTTTGCATGGGCAGGCCATAGGCAAGGACGCCTTGTTGGTCTGCATCATCGAACTGGGTTATTCTTTGAGAGCCATCAAATTCCAGGAGGAGCCGCCGGGCAAGGAGGAGAGTGAGCTGTGATTATTCGTCCTCTAAGTATGTCATGGGAGTTGGACAATACCGATGTCTTGTTTGGATCCTGAGCATGTGCGTGCAGGATAAACTGGAAAATAAAACTAGGCATATGTGCTGTTACAGCTGGTCAGTTGGTCCAAATGTTGGCCTGCGGAATTGGATACCTTTGGACTGTAAGTTGCATCTACAGAAAGGCGTGCGCAGTCTTTAGTCTTCATACTAGGCTTACATCCGCATGATAGGATCCTATACATATATGTTGCATCTGGTGACATTGCTTATTATTATTATTACATGGTCGGCAAACCCAAAGCCAGAGGCCATAGGGCATACACTATTTTGCTATTGCTGTGATGTTGCTTGTGCTGTGAATAGCACCATCCCATAATCTTGACTTGGTGTGTAGATCACATTCACTCACGAGCTTGTTTTCACTAAGCTAGCCTAAGCTCTGCTGCACCGCCGCCCACTCCTCATTGACTGCCTGGCAGATGCCATGCACGCGCGCCAGCACAGCTTCCTCATCACTGCCCGGAAGCTGCAGGGAGCCGCTCACGTGCTGCCACTTGTCAGGATGCCACCTCAGCGTCGCCATCTTAAATGCCCGCCTGGCAGCCACACAATCGAAAGTGAGTCATACTGATTATCAGTCCCCGACCGGTCTGCCTTCTCATAAGCCCTCTCTTACATGAGCCCGGGAAGAACAATCCAGCTTGACATTCACGATCAGGCTCATGTCATAATTTTACCTGATGTGTTCAATGCAACGCAATGCTGATGGCTGGTCGTGAAGTTTGCATGATGCACTAACAGCAAAAGAGGCTTCATGGGGCAGAATGTAGAACATAGGGCAGCCCACCTATAGCTCGTGAGCAATAGAGTCTCAGTACTTCCTTGCTGCTCTCCTGAACCCATGCCACTATCTTGGCCCTTCAGATTTGCTCTCCCTCTCTGCCCAGTTTGGTGCGGTCCATTTGCTTTTGAATCTGCAAAAATCCGTGTTGAGGAGCCTTCTCTGTCCTGGGAGTCCACAGCCACCAGTGCTGCCAGCATGCGTGACTCATCCGGCGGCCAGGGAATGTCCGCAGCCGATAGCGCCTTTTGGCCCCTCGCCTCAAAGATCGCAAACCTGTGGAATAGCATTACCATCAGTGTATGCAATGTGTGCACAGCTCAAAGCTGCTTCATTTACAAGTCTAGCTCTCAAGGACTAACACAGCATTGCGCACAAAATCAGACTGGCAATGTGACAAATTTTTCATCCGTGCTGTGCTACCAGACTGAATTGCATGCTGAATCAAGATCAGAGCTCTTTCTCCGCACAGCAGATAAGGGTGGCACAGTGATCTTGGCAGGGTCTCGTCTACACTGTGCAAGCAGGCGCATGCTCGTCAAAGACTGAAGCACAGCCACGGCATGACGCTGCTTCTCACCTGGCCTCATGTTTGCGCCATAGTGCAAGAGATCTGGCATCAAGCCCATTCTGTGACCCTGGCCAGGGGTGCCTTCCTGAAGTAATGTAGCCTCCAGAGCGCGCCCAATCGAAGCCTTCAGAAGAGGAAGGTACGTCAGAATCAGACTGTCTCCTCAAGCCGTCTGTGTCGGCCTCTAGCGCCTGCTGCCTGGCCTGTTCCTCCCTGCGTCCGGATCCTCAAGGCTGAAAGAAGATCCTTCGTGGAGCTTGCAAGTGCGTGAAGCGAAGGGCAGTCATTCGAAGGCGACTCTCTTCTGTGAGGGGGCTGACAGGCTAAGCGCACCTACTTGAACTTGGCCATGGCAGCCATCTGATGTTGAGCAGCCAGCTTTATCTTCTGGTCGCGGGACAACCTAGACAGACGCTCCTGCCGCTGGTGCTCCTCCCAGTCCCACCTGTAAGACAAATACCTTTTCTGTTTGTCTGATTGGGCATGATTCCTTAAGAATGTCTCTGAAATGCTGAAGTGATAATGATATGATGGCAGGACGTTGCTTAACACAGTGCAGGTTTCCCAGATCGCACTCTTCGTCGCTGCTGCTTTGGCTGCGTTGCATGGCTCCTGACACGCGCTGCGGCTAGCGATCTCAAATATTTTACTTTTTTGGCAGATTACCTGCGAAGTTACAGCTTTCGGGAAGGACTATGGCTCTTAGAAAGGCAACCGTTACACGTTGGCGTTGCGATGACGAGATCATCTACGGAAGCATTCGCAACACTCCGAGACATACTCATCACTTCCTTTGGCAACTGTTCTGCAACATGCACTTCTATTCTTAGAAGTCAACTTTTGATACCTGACACTCCAGGCGGTCCGACTCAAGAGCACACAGGATAACAAGTGTTGGCTGCCGGCCCGTGTACAAGGTTACTCCCTTGGACGCCTGAAAGTGAAGTGCAGCACTGTGCCAGACGCATTTTGAAGTCAAATGTGCTCTTAAGCATTCGATTATACTTCTTGCTCATGCACTGCAAAAGCACTAGAATTTGTGGACCTTGAGAACATCCGGAGAGTGGAATCCTGCACAAACGCATGGACCACGATCACATGTCACACTCGGCAGCTGCTGCTGGAGCTCCATCAGGCAGCTTGCGTCCAGAGCACGGCACATGGCCAGGTAGGACGGAGTGCTTCTCACCGCAGCAGTGCTCAGTGACAGATGCCATCCCTTCTGTGCTGTGCAAGAATGCGTTGCAGGCTACAATTATCAGACAACTGGCTAACGCAGCTGTCATCGTTGCCATTTGGTCTTTTTGGCCCTGATGCCTTGGCGCACACACACACACAGGCCATGTTCTCCCTGGCAGCTTCTTCCTCATCTGGGCGTCCTGGTGGCTCTTCAGCACATTCAGGTGCGTAATTTCGCTTGCAGACAGAGCATCCATCAGCGCAACGCCGATCTAGCTGCCCAGTGTTTTGAACATGAAAGTCTGCCCTGTTCTGCATTTCAGAGCAGAGTTAGAGGCCATGATCATTAAGGAGGCCATTTTGAAGGATGGAGGACATTTGGGGACCCCGTTATGTCGTCTGTACTGCCCATGCTAATCGTCCATATATTACAATCTCAATCCGCTATCAAGCATGCAGCAACGATCAGTCATCATTCGTATACCTCTTTGCAGGCTGCACCTGCAGGCGGGTCGGCAGGCTCCGTTCCGCAGCCGAGCCTGGTTCCCGTTCTCCTGGGGCGTGCGTGGGCGGCAGCTGCCCGTAGAGCCTGCCCTCAAAGTGGCGCTCACATTCATAGGCATCAATGCCGAGCTGTGGGCCGGGCACACCTCCTACAGGTGCTTCCTCTCTTGAGCAGGTTGCCTTATGTGGTCATGGTACAGACAGATATGGGCCTCTTAGTGGCTCGATGTACAGCCTGAAGATAGTTGTTTGACGTTATTCTTGCTGGGGGTGCACATGAGTCAGTCGCACACTCAGACGCGGCTACTCGTCATGTCTTTTGCACACTGCGACCGCTGCAGCTGGGTGACTCTTGTTCCTCCTGCAACACTGCAGCCTGCAACGCAAGCTTGCAGGGTCGACAACAGTAACCCGGCTTTGGCAGTTTGCTTGGAGCTTAGCGCTGCTTTCATGCGCGTATTCCCTTTGCTCCAACCCACATGCACGCAGTGTTCACTGCTACACCCGTCAGCATTCAGAAAATCTATACATGGCCGAGGGGCGCTTTCAAATAAACAAAATATGTAAAGTTGGTACTGCAGGCATTAATTTCATTCAAGTACAGCGTCGGTGGCTCCTTTTCCCACACATAGTAACTGGTGGAATGCAGGAATCTGTATTCGTCGGAGGGCTGATTTGAGGCAAACAACCTCAGGAGTGATACTTCAGGGAATGCTTTCATGCAAGCTGGGTGACTGATTCCTTCCCCACATGCATTCTTTGATGCGCATGCAGGAATTTATATACGGCGGAGGGCCGGTTTGAGACGAACAATCTGCAGGACTGGCAGCACAGCGCCATGTATGGGGCGTTCCTGGTCTCCGGCCTAGTGGACCTCATCGGCTTCTACGCACCTGCCGGGACGCTGCCGCCCGGTACTGAGCACGTGCGCGCACCTGCCTCCATGCTGCTCCCACAGCCCACAAATTCCTACATTTTCTGTTTTGTAAGCTCATGTGTTCCGTAACTTGGCAAATAAGGCATTGCGACGGCGCAATAATTGCTCAGTACGATAGTGACCATCCAACATGGACATGCATGCTAGCAATGTCAAATTCCTTGCACCGCTTTTTCGGCTCTTGAATCAGGTGTGAACGTGCAGTAGGTTGAGGTGTGCCGAGGTAAACAGGAAGGGGGCGTTGAAAGTTGGCATGAAAATTAGAGGTAGTGCGATGCTGGTGCCCCAAGTTGCCTTGCAACTTTAAAAAAAGCGAGGTGTAGAAGCAGGCTGCAGAAACAAGCGCACAGTCAACTGTAGTCAGGCCATCTTCTCCTTCTTTGCTGAGAGCATGCCTCTTGATGCAAGCGGTCTGAGCAAAGCGGGGCAGAATGACTGGTTACTACTGGCTGTGCGGAGACCTGTATAAGCCCCTTCTTGACTGCTGACCCTACTTGCGTATACCCACATCCCACAGGCAAGGCATTACCAGCAGAGGTTTCTGCCATGCCATCACTCCCTGACGGCGGTCTTAGCTTTTGAAGAGTAAAGGGCGAGGCGGCTGCATGTGTGGAAGCCCGAGCAGTTTATGCCAGAGATCAGGGTCACTGTCTTTGATGGCCCACTTGATTTGAGCGCTTCCAGCTGCTGCACAGCAGAAGCTACTGTCGAAGCCGAAGCAGGTATCATTATTATAATTATAATTATTACACGCTTGTTGCAGACCTCAGGGCTAGGTGCGTTGCAGCAACCTCTCAATTGTTCCCCTCCAGCCTTTTCTGTCTTGGTACTTACTCCACCAATGGCATGTGAATCCAATGGAGTCCAGGTCATCCCTAACACAGTCATTTCAGGATTTGACAGGCCTGCCCCTTCTCCCTGGCCATTCTATAATCTCAAACAGCAGCTGTTTTGGCAGCCTGTCTTCCTCCATCCTTGCCACAGGTATACCTGCAGGAGATTGGGGCCATTCTTTGATGCACAGATATTTCTGGGGGTGGCATTCGCTGCGGAGGGGCTGCTGTTTGGGTTCCATCTGAAGGGAACGCCGCTGGACTGGAGCCTGCACGTCCTCCTAGTCATGCTCATCTTCGCCGCCTCGCTTGTGTGCTTTGGCGAATACAGGTGCGTGTAGTCTACGTGGGCCTTTCAGTGGAATCTGTCTGCCTTTCGCAGACAGATTCCTTCGCCTCAGATCTTCACTTGCGGGTTGTGACTGGTGAAAGAGACCTGAAGCTAGTTGGCCAACAGTGCCTTTGTGTCAGGCCTCCTGTTAAAACTTTTGAGTCTTCAAGTAGGACGGAGTTGAATTGGGTCTAGTGCTGGCTAAATCCACGTAAAAAAAGGTGATGCATGGCATGTGGGTTTGGAAAGTGCATTCAGCTGAGTGAGTCAGCTGAGCTGAGTCAGCTCTTGGCACTGGCTCTGAGGGCTTCCTGCCCATTTCTGCGTCATGTGCACTGCATCACTTGATGGATCAGAGTATTGCACCCTTTTCATCACGATTGCAACAAGACTTTGACACTTTCCAGGAGGGTTGATAATGCATGCACAGGTTCCAAGGCAGCTTCGTGCTGACTGCTGCGCGGGGTCAGCTGGTTCTGCTACAGGGCATCTGGTTCATCCAAATAGCTGAGATCCTATACAAGGGTGCGGCCTTCACTTGCTGCTCGCTTCTTGCATTCACTCGTGCGCTTAAATTCCTCAAGTGATGTGCAGTTCTCATATTTTTAAAGGGGGGGTCCATATAGGAAATTCTGCTTAGTATTTAGACAATTTGGGGTCCTGGAGATTGCCATCCAACTTGGCACAGCATCAAATTCTCTGCGCTTGCAGTGAGTGTCATCATTACATGTCTTTGAAGGCTGAACAGGTGTACAAATGTGCCGCTCAAACCAGAGTCTTGCAATGTTCTCCGCCAATTGGTTGTGTCCTGCTGCTGCAGATAAGCGTGCACATGTTTTGCTGCCGCGTTGCATGCAGTGACTCACTGCCAGTTGAGTAGCAAGCATGGAGTTTGTGCCCTTTGGCCTGTAGCTTTTAGCATGCCGACTTTTAAGCTTGCCCACCTTCTATAACAGTGTTTAAAATTCTGCTGAAGGCTTATGTGTTTTGCTGTTGCAGACAAGCCGGCCTGGGCGCCAGACTACCACGCGAGTGCAATGATGGTGCCGGTGGTGTTTGTCATGTGGTTACTCATCGTGCTGGTCGCCAGCCTGGCGGCCCACGTGGCGCTGCGGATCCTGATCAGGCGCTGCCCATGCGCGCGTCCGACCGCGTTTCCTGCTTCCAACCATCCCCTGGGCAAAATCCAGGTGGCCCCTTTTGTCCCCGTGGTACCCAGGTGCATCTTATGATAGGGCATCAACAGAGATCTTTCTTTGCCAAGACAGCAGTGCTGGCATTCTTTTAGCGATAGCATCTGGCTTTGTAAATGCGGCAATTAGTGAGACTGTTCTGGGCGGACCAGAGGTCATTCCAGAACCCAGAAGCAAAGGCCCAATCCCAGGAGGGATGCCCATGGGATACAACCCTGCTGCTGCTCGTTCTTTCCCCTTGCAAGGGCAATTGCATTCACCCGTTCCTAACTATTTGTAGTCATGTCTAGTGGTCACCTATGCTTGGCTCTGCACGTATGCATGTTGGGATCCCGCCCTGGTTTCCTGTACCGCATCTGAGTATCCTTTTGTTCTTCCAGGAGGAGGATGAGGAGCAGCTGCCGATCAGCGGCCTGCGCAGCGGCGGAGACATCGAGATCGCTGCTGCATTCCCGCGCAATGGGCACATTCTGTAGGGGATGTAAATTTGAGGGGGTGGGCTGGTTCTGTGTGGCCAGCTAGGGAAGGGCTGTGGAATTTCAATGTACATTTTTTGTGCCACTATCACTTGTTTGCCTGCTTGAAGGCTGACTTGAGCAGAATTATGACCAGGTCATTGGTTGTGCAGCACTGACTTATGTGCATTCTTGTGTGTTGTGCGGGTGTAACACCCGAAAGTAGTGATGAATTGATTATGATGATTACTCCGTCGTCTGCTGACGCTTTAGTGCAAGCTCTTTTTATGAACTCTTCTCCACGAGGATCACTGCCAAGATCTTGCCGTGGATCTTGCCAACAGCTCTTTGCATTCCACAGGCCCAGACTGCAGAGTTTTCCAGTACTTGTCTTCCTCGTGCTCACCAGTCCCGGCAGAGTAATGCTGTTTGCTGCAAACAGTTTGCAAGAGATTTGGGTGATGCTGGCATAACCCTATAAAGCCCTCAATGCCAGGGGAGATGTCATAAACCCCGGAAGCTTTGTTCCATACAAAACGTCAGAAGAAGGCTGGGAAAGCCACAAGCACGGTTTTGCGCGGAGCTCATAGCAGTTCCTCTGCTATCCACACCGTGCGTCAGGACTTGCGCAAGTGCTGCACCAGGCCGGGCCGTGCATGAACGGGTGCTAAGACGGGTGCGTTGGACACGGGACAGCTTTCGTGGAATCCCGTGCGGAAGTGGCCTTTAGAAATCTGGTACACTCTGCAATGCAATAGAAGCGTGCTCCGAGTGTCAGTGCGGGACTACGCTGCGGGCAGCTTGATGCCCGGGCTTTGGGGGGCTATCTAAGACAGCAGCCTAATTATCAAAAGACCTGCAGTATAGTGCCAGGCGTTGGCCATATCTTTCTGTTGTCCTGATATAAAAAGTTGGGCTGCGCAATTTTTCAAGGGGCCTTAGCTTGCCTCTTGAAATTCAGTGGTGCCTTATAACAACTTGTGGGAGTGAAGAGGTCAAGGGCCTCAGACAGCCTCACCGTTTGCTCTGCGTGGCTTAAGCTGTTAGCCTTGCAGTAAGACCTAGGGAGACACCGGTACACGCAATGTCATTAGGGATGTCAGTCTGAAGGATTCCCTCAGGGATTCTTATTGTTGGCCAAAACCAGCTTCAATTAAACTCGAGTATTTCGTAAGAGCTACCGACAACATTATGACGAAAAAGATGTCGAAATAGCGTTTTGGTGGTCGGATTAACAAGCCACTGGAGCTTGCTGCAGGATGACGACAAGATTCTTAAGCACCTCTTAGCAGCTGTTCAATTTCAGGAGAGGTGCCTATGCAACCAGCAAGGTTCTAACACCAATCGCCTTGTGTGCAGGAACAGCAGACACAGAGAGAACTGGTCCTCAGTAAGGGCTGCTAGGATGGGGAGAATAGGAGGATCCCGCCTCCTTCCCTATGGAGCCTTTCTAGCTCTTCTCTGCCTGGTGCGCTTGACTCCCTTACGCTCAATTATTCCTCTGTGTATGTCAGGTCAGCAGTCGCGTGGCCTTGTATGTCCGAGAGTATGTGCTGCTCTACACATCAGCTAGGAGTCAATCTTTGAACCCTTAAAAGCGGCCCAAACAGAGGCAGGGGCCTTGTTTGGGTATTCTTGCATGGTGGCGCACTGTAGGCTAGCACCCTGCAGATCCTTCCCTGGTGCCGGGGTCTCTGCACCTGTTGCCTGCTCTGTTTCAACGAGCTCAGCAGCAGGACTCAACCTGAAGAAATCAAGCAGCAACCCTGCGAGTGTCCCTGTCTTCAACAGTGCATCAGACCATTTTGCAGAAGGAATGGCATGGGAAGTGCACGAGTGCGCAGAGTATTACATTGCATGCCTCACAACCGGGCCAGCATGTGAGCGGACATGTGCCGGCATGTGCGCGCAGGTGGGCCAGGCGAGCGCGCAGATCCCCGTAAATATCACGCTGTTCGGTTTCTCCACCCCCAACGTTACGGTATACGGGCAGTCCACCAGCTTCGTGGCCACCCTCACGGTTGACCCCGGCAACCCGCTCCCTACGGGCAACCTACTCTTCCTAAATGGCAACAACATCCTTGCCACTGCCCCGCTCGCCACTGCCGGCCAGGCCAGCGGCAACCAACTGGTGGGACTCCTGTCTTTCCGTGTAATCTCATAGCGATGCACTGCTTTGCCATTGCTGGCCAGGCCAGCGGCAGAGATGAGGCGAGTTCTTCAGCTCCAGATCATTCCTAGTGAATACCGCTGGCATTCAGATGAGCCCTGTAGCTGTAGCGCGGCATCAAAGCAGGCATGCAGAAGACATGCCTGGCTCATATTGGGTAGTTTAGCAACCTGTAAGTAATGGACATGAACTAGACAGAATGAGAGAATATTGGTAGTATACAGTGGGATAAAATGCGTCCGGCATTTGGAGCCGCTTGAAATGTTATGTTGCTGGCAGACCAGGGGACAGCTGTGGCCTGGGTGCAGGACCCAGCTGGGCTGAGCTGGCACTGCAGATTGCCGGGCATCCGTTTGTGTCCCTGAGCTGTTGCATGCGACACGGACGGCCCACACTAAGTGCCGCCCCTGTCTGTATACAAGGGGCACCTGCACCGTCTCTGTATCGTAGTCCCGCAATTTGCATTGATGGGCAGTGACAGACTGCCTACAAGACCAATGAGCCTCAGGTGGCTCCCAACAGGTCTCTATATGTAGCACTATCATTAATTGACACCTTGTGTATGCATGTGTCTACAGCTGGTGAACTTCCAGCTGCCGTCACCCCATGATGCAGGGTTAGGGTCTACTTCTATTTCCGCTGTAGTAGGAATAGGAATCCTGCCGGGGTATTAAACATTATGTGCTTGCCCATGCAGCTGGTGAACTTCCAGCCGCCGTTCATACTGTCGGCAGCGCTGTACAACCAGCTCAACGTGATCTACCCGGGCAACACTGCGCTGGTCAACAACATCAGCACCACATGGCTTGCAGCTGCAACCCGCCCCAACCAGGCCGACAAAGCATTCCTCATCTTGCCGGTGCGTGTGCCCCGCCTGACCCAAAAATGAAGCCGGATGCAGGACGTCAACTTGAGGCGTAATTCGGCATCAATGCTCGCCCCTCTTGAATGTGTCTGTATTCGCCAGCAGCTAGTGTTCCAGCCTGACAAGGCCTTCCTGATCCTGCCAGTGCACAAGCAAATTCGAATGGTGCCTCTTTGGAAACACACATCCCCTTAGAGGAAACCCCGCCCCTCAAGAGGGCCTATTAGTCATGCAAGCACTCTGCAGCTTTGCATGTCTGGATCGCAATCATCCTCCTGCTGTCTCTTTTGCTGCCAGCCTTGAGGCGGTTGGTTTGCATGCAATCAAAGGAGCTGCGCATCTTCTGTCTGTGCATCCTGGTAATTCCTCAGGTACAAATGAAGATGTCCTTGAAATCTTATTTTGTGCTGCACTCTGTTGCAGGCCAGCACATCGCTGAGTTTTGTGTCGTCTCCGTTCACACTGGCCACTTTCACGCAGTCCTTCCAGCTGCTCATCAGAAATGTCAACGCCACCAACCAGCAGCCGCAAGGTGACTCAGCGCTCACTGTCTAATGTCACTCTTCAATATTTGACTCTTGGATATTTGGACGACATGCAGGCTCTGGTGTTGTACCGGGCATACAATTGATCAGATACTGCATGTCTTTGTGACATCCACCCACAAAGGCGTGTATAGAGAGTTTCTGGGGTTGATTACAAAGAACTCCTGTTTGCCACGGTGCTGGCTTTGTGCATATCAACTGACAGTGGAAATGCCACCCTATTGCCACAGCTACAGGATTAAGTTGAACATTTTAATGATTACACGTTGCTAAGATGAAGCCAGGCTCGCCTTGGTTTGATGTCATTCTGCAGGATCAAAGGCTAAACTATTATTTCCAGTGTCCAGAGATGCAATCAACCGAGTCCTCCTAGGGGCAGCGCCCAAGGAAATCAACACCTAACGCTGACATGTGCCGGCATGTGCGCGCAGGCTTGGCCACTGTGCTGCTCACTCGCACTTCCCCATTCGTGCAGACGCTCGGCACATTTGACCTGGTGCTAAACGGCAGCCCGACAGACCCAAACCTCGAGATAGGCAGTCTGCCCTCGAGCTTTGACGCCAACATTCTGCTGCCGAGTCCCTCCAATCTGACGGCGCAGTTCTCCTACTTCCCCACGAGCAACTTCACCAAGCCGTTCGACCTGTTTGTGGGCATTGCCATCACGGTGCGCCCCTTGGATCATTGCTTGTAGGGATTTTTCAGGGTTCACCACACCTATTACTATTGTTTTATTATTACACGCTTTTTCTGACAGAGGCAAGGTGCGTCTGCAGACAAGCTGCATGTAAAGGCTGCCACAATTCTATCTCTTGCTGGATTTGCCAGATCCAAGCACGACCCAGTCAATCGTGCCGTGCGCAGTTTTTAAACTGCCCCGCTGGCGGGGGGCGTATACCACACTTATTAGGGGTAAATAACGTGGAAATCTGTTAAGGTTGCATGGGGTCCTGGTGAAGGCTGCAGCGCACAAGTACACAAGGCTGTGTCGTGCTTTGAGCCCAACTGTATCAATCCATTGTTATTGTTGAGAGAGGGGTTTGTTGTGTCTATGCTTTGCGCAAGCATAAGCCTTGCTCCTCATGACACAGAATGAAACGAATGAATTACTGATTCGTTTGGATTTGAACGCAGAATGTGACGGTGCCGGCGCCGCCGACGCCGCCGACCCCCCCATCGCCACCGCCGCCACCGTCTCCGGCCGTGGTCCCCCCTCCCCCGCCACCGCCGGGTGTGGTCCCCCCACCGCCGCCGCCGCCGGCGGGCGTCCTCCCCACCGTCATAACGCTGCAGGTCAGTGTTGGGATCAGTGGCGATAAAGTAGAGCCATGCGTGTGGCCACTTTTACTTCGTCTGTTCCTTGGTTGGCTTTGTCTGGCCTTTTGTCATATTGCAATATTGTGGGCATCCGCTTTTTGGCTACTGCAGAACAAAGGCAAGCACCAGACAGCCAGACACTTCAGGGGAGTCAAGACTCGATTGGAGGTCAATGACCAGAATGGAGTCATGGATTGCTTTTTCTCTCCCCTGCGGGCTTGGGTAGACGGTTCTAATACGATTTCCTACTTGAGCCTGAACTGAAAACTCTGGTACAGGTGTATTGGGAGGCCATCAAGGACCTGTTCAAGGACTGCAAGAAGCGCAACCTCATCTTCACAGCCTCCGTGACCGGACCCTCCCGCAAGCAGGTGCTTTCACTCTCTGCACTATTTTTAGGCACCCCTTTTCATCACTCAGGCACGGAGCAGTGGGATTCTTGACTTTCATCTGTTGCCCTCGGCGAATAAGCATTGATCACACTTTCCTCTTGTGCCCGGATTTTTGCTCACCCCGAAGTAAATTAAGTGCTCCCTGGCAGCTGGAATCTGCTGCTGATCTACCTGCATCCAGCCCTGCTCTGTTTTCGTGCCTCACACTCCCACCTTTTTGCACCCCCAACTCCTCTTGCTGAGAAGCTGCCGTGGCGGCTGCCGCGCAGGTGCCGACGACGGGCTTCATCACGTTTGAGCTGCTGCCGGGCAACATCACCATCGGACAGGGCGGTGTGCTCGTGGACAGCGCTCAGGGACTCGCGGTTGTCACCATCGTCAAGAGCCCTAAGGAAAAGGGCATCTATGGCATCCCCCCGCTGGGCGAGTGGCAGGGTGAGTGTCTTTTGAGAACTTCTGTGGCACCGGCTTGATGAGAGTCCCATGCCCTCTCGGCTGGCAATGAATGAACGGCCCCGCAGCTCTCCAACAAAGGGTGTTTTAAAATGGCTTGGCCCTTGAAAGTCAAGAGCTGAAACAACCAAAAACAGCAATTTCTTTGACATCCTGTGGGGTTTCATTCAGCAGAGCAGGGCTTCTTCTGAGCATTCACCTTTATTGACTTGCACAGCTTCAGGCAGAGAATGAAGAATGATGGTGTTCTATTCCCCTAGACAGCTTCACCGAAGTCGCCGGGCAGGGCTATTCTGACAGCGCCCCTTCTCTCACGTTGCCTGTTCTGGCGTTTTATTCCTCACAAATCGCTTCTAATCTGACAAGTCCCCTTCTCCTGCGCGCAGTGGTGGCCACCTACTCTGGCAGCGCGGACGGAGTGTATCTGCCATCGCGCGCGGTCGCACCTCTTTACATCTACGAGACATGCGACAAGTACGGCAAAGCCAACCTGTTTGGGGACAAGTACGAGGGTGGGTCCTACAACTACAACAACGGTGGTGGTAACGGCTACGGCGGCGGTGGCGGCGGCAGCGGGGGGGTCCTGGGCGCCGTAATCGAGGGGCTCACAGCTGAAGGGGGGTCGAAGCTGCCCGTTTACGGCAATGGCTACGGCGGGAAATACCCGGATGGCCACTACTACCCGCCAGGTGCGCGCTCTTGCCTCTCGTTTCGATCTCTGGTCAGACCAACATGCAGACAACCTTGCATGCTTGTTGCATGTTACGCATTAAAAGCAACTCTCCCGATTCAGCACAACTGTTAAGTTAACCCCCATGAGGGCGTTGTCTAGGATGCTGCACCTGAGCAAGATGAACCTGCGAGCAGACGATTAATCAGATTTTAGTGTGAAGCGCTCCGCTTGATGAGTTGAAGCAAATGCATGCATGCTTGATTGAGCTATTGACCAAGATGCCATCAGCCCAATGTGTCTTGTCACCTGCTCAGAACACTTTGCATGCATGCAGGCTCGTACTACAACGGTGACAACCAGCCGTACACAGGCCCGGGTGCTTACTATGATTACTCATCCACCGGCGGCATCCCCGCGCAGACCACCGGCTCCTTCACCACCTTTACCGCGGCCGGCGGCGTTCCCTCTCAGGTTACTCCAAGCACCGAGGGATGAGTCATCGCCATGACTCATCAAGGGATGACATCATCGACGACTCGTTCCCCTCTGCGGCGGCCGGCGGCCGGCGTTCGCTCGCAGGCCAGCGTATCACGGAGGGATGAGTATGCATGAGGATCCAATGCCTGCCAACTTGAATTGGCCTTCAGGTGCTATGAAATACCTCTGTTCCTGGTAGCCGTGCTGCTGATCAAGGGGTACGCCGTGCGGGAAGCGAACAAAGCAAGCAGACTGAACAAAGACTGACAGAACAGACAGACCTAACAGACTGACAGAATAAAGCAAGCAGACTCTTGTGTGTGAGCTGTCTGCAGGTCTAGCTGATGGAATGGTCTGCAAGCAGATGCCCAGTGGCTGCTTGCCAACTTCCAGATGCATGCAGAGGCCTCGAGGCTAGGGCAGGATGGAGGCTGTGCATTGCACTAGCGCCGAATGCCCACCAGGCTGTTTTGGATTTTTGGGCGCTGCAAAGCATTGGAGTGTGTTTGGTTAGAGCAGCACGTGGCTGCCGTACTGCCTGGAGGCGAAGGTTAGGTGTCCTCTACTGACACATTGGTGTCGTGAGCCTCGTCAGTGCTAGCAGCCACGCCCTGCGCGGGCCTCATTTGATTTAATTCATCATTTAGTTGATCATGATGTAATTCTGCTGAAGTGCGTGAGAAGTTGTATGTAAACACTGCGCAGGTTTTCGCTCCATTTCCAAGTCCATGGTAAATCTGTAATGAATAATCTTCACTGAGGTCCATCAACATACTTTTAATCTTTCTTCTTGGACGTGAGCAGATCACGTGAGCGTGAGTCACCATCCAGAGTGCCTTTCCCCCTTTGCGATCATCACCGTGTGGAAAACTACCATCCTTTCATTACTATACAAGATTCGTGCGTTGTTGTCTAACATCGTACTCCGATCCTGGCGAAGATCTGGCATCTGGTCAGCAAATTAGGCCTCTCCGAGCTGGTCATCTCCGCACTAGATCTCGAAGGTCCGAAGCGCTGTAGCTCTTGTGCGAGCAGTCGACAGGGTAAGCGACTCTCAAGGGCATCCAGTGTTGATTTTAGATAGATCTTTTGTTAGGACGACGAGCGCAGGGCATCGCGAATCAAGTTGGGGAGCAGATTATGTTGCTGTCGGTCAGCCAGATGTTCCACGCAGCGTCGCTTGGTCTTATGAGTAGCTTGGAATGGCAGCTTTACATATTTGTATTAGATCCTTCATGCCAGAGCATGCAGCTGGCGCGAGGTTTTGCACGCAATTAGCAAGCTGACCCTACATCTTGAAATATAGTACTCTGTCGCTGGCCTCTTATTCTCAATAGATTTCAAAATCACTGCATCATCGTTCCAATTCTCTGCATGAAATGGCATAGTGCCTTGACTGACCCGAAATTTGGACCTCAAAGCAAATATAGGTGTTTGGTTGGAGACAGGATCTGGCTGGCTTGAACATCTTTCAAGGCGTGAAGCACGCTGCCCCACACTCGTAGAGTGGCACGCCTCTCTTAGAATTATTCTCTTGAAACGTTGCATTCGACTGCAGGGACAAGAGAAGGAGGGATTGTCAAGTCGGCAGTCATGAGGCGCTCCCAAAGGGCAACAGCAGCAGTAGCAGCAGCAGCAGCACTTCTTTTATGTCTGGTGAGAAGTTCTCTTATGCCCATGCACCAGACATGCAGCATCAAGGACACTTTGTGAAGGACCTTGTTTTGTTAGCAAGAGAGGCCTCTCCACAGGGGCAGAGGATTAAGAGGACCTGCCTTTTTGCATATACAGAATTTTCTGCAGCTCAGGTCACAATTGCCGTGGCTGCAAGGCGCTTCCACTGCATACAAGCAATACTCTTTGGCTGCTGACTGCAAGCCCAAAAGACCAACTGGATCATGGCAGGCTATCAGGATTAAACTTTCACAGTCACTTGTCCAATTGTATACTGCACACGCAACAGAGGTCAAGCTGGCAGATGATAGCTCCCCCTCTCTCTATTACCACCACATCAGCGTGTAGCTTATGCGCTTGTTACGCTTGGTGCTAAAATGCACTAACTTGTGGCTTGTCTAACACTGGTATGGCTTGGGGTGAAGAAGACTTCATAAAAATCACAATTACTGCGCTGACCAACGGCATGACTAATGCTGATGTGGCGGCGCGCAGGCGGGCCCGGCGGCCGCGCAGGTGGCGACCACGATCGGTTTTTTTGACGTGACGCCCGTTACGGTTTACGGGCAGCCACCAACGTACCGCATCGGGTTACCGACCCCCACGAGTAATCCTACGGCCCCCAGCGCGGGGAACGCCGTCTTTCAGAACGCCACTAACACTCCACTCATCAATTTTCCCCTGTCGTCTGCGACCTTCAACCCAGTTTGCACGTCCACCACGTGTGGCAATGTGCGCTACTGCCTCTTTGCCATGCAATTACATTACTGATCATGGATTATGAGGCTCACGAGTGATTTCTTGCATTATTATGATCATTACAATTCGTATTGTTTGAGACCTGTTTGCTTTCCTGGTCTTATGGGCAGTATTGCTTTCATTAATGGTGCCACAGAAGGCCGACATGCTTTGCCAGGAGTTTGGTCCTATCACCGCACCCACCTGTCTCAGCAGACTCGCACCGGAAATTCTGTCGAGCCTTCTGGACCCCGCATGAGAGCGCAGGGGATTGGGCGTTGAGTACTAGATACTGCTGGTCCTTGGTTCTTGGAATCTACTTAGTTTGAGGGCCTCTGTATGACTAGACACAATTGAGATCAATTACAGGGCATGCATGCGATGCAGCATGCTTCAAAACTGAATCCTTCATTCTGTGCTGCAGATCTTCACCTTTACAGGGTTTTCGGCTTCGGGACCCCTGCCAGCAGGGGTTTACAACCAGGTCGCCGCTGCATACACCGGGGGGACCGCAAACGGCGTCACTTTCAACCCTGTGGATTCTCGCACTCAGGGCCTGCCCGACGCTGTTTTCCAAGTCCTGCCGGTGAGCGCCCGTTAGCTCTTCATGAACAAGGGTCAGCAACTATCTATACATCTCATTTTGTTACATCAAAGGTCATGCATACACTGGTCGATGTGAGGCTTTCAGATGCTGCAAGGCCTGCATGCAAACAATGCATGAATCAGGTGCACGTGACCATTGCAGCCGGGGGCGATATATGAATTGCTGCAGCGGTTATATCCGCAAAGGAAGAAGCTGCCTTATAATCTTTTTCGAGTGCATCTGATCAGATGCTTGAGCCTTTTTGCCGCAGGCATGCAGCACTTACTCGCTTGACTTCAGGCTCTCACATGACTTACATGACTGAAGAGAAGTTACATTCTCAGGAGCACTGAGCAATTTCCCCATGATGCCTGCACAGGCCAGCACCCAGTTCTTCTTCAATCTGACGGCCTTCACGCTGTCAAACTTCACAAGCGCCTTCAACATCAACGTGACAAACATCAATGGCACTAACGTGGTCCCAGCCGGTGAGCACGCATGCAATTCCCGCATGCCAAATGCCTATGTCTATAATGTCTGCGAAACTTCAGACGCCAACTCTGGCCTCCTTTATGCTGCCATGTTGGGACCATGGGCTTTTACTGTGCCCAAAATCTTCTTGTATAGGGCTGAGAGATTGCATGGGGTGTCAGGGATGCATTTTCTTTTCCAAAGCAGCCTTACACAGCACAGATAATAAAGCATTTGATTCAGTACAATTATTGTATACAATATGAAGATTGGTCATCGTTTTGCGCACTGACGGGTCATGCTGGTGTGGCACGGATGTTGCATGACATGACATAATAAGCTAGTGCAGCATGCTGACGTGGCATGCTGACGTGGCAGGGGCGGCATACGCGGTGATCACGCGCAACGAGCCGACGACGGCAGTGATCGGAAACTTCTCGCTGACTCTCATACCGGTGGGACAGAACAGCGTCAACCTGAAGCTTCCCGCCAGCTTCGACGCAGCTTCCCTGCTGAGCGTGGGAGCCTACACGGCTGTGTACACTTATTACCCCACCCCAGATTTTACCACCCCTGTGCCGCTCACCATCAATTTCAACGTTGTGGTGCGATCACACGCTCTCAACTTTGCCTCACCTTAATTGCTTTCTTGCTTTCCTTTGTCACCAGATCACAGGCACTCAAATTTGCCTCGCCTTGCTTGCTTTCCTGTGCCACCAGCCTGTCCCTGTATAAAGAAAGGAAGCTTCATGTGAGGTTCCCCTAAGCATGTTTATGTGGTGCTTTGCATGCTTCCATGCATTTCCGCGCCTCAGGCATGCCATTTTTTTACCTGTCTGCAGCTACAGACACTGCTGGAACTTTTACAGGCAAAGAAGGCACATGTCACCAAATTTAATGAGGATTAATGTCAATCTTCAAATTGAATTTTTGGTAATATTTCATGCAGGAGAACCCGACCCCGCCGCCGCCGTCGCCGCCGTCGCCCCCGGGTCCCCCCACCGGACTCCTGCCCACCACAATCACCCTGTCGGTGCGCATCTTCAAGATCAAATAACCAAATGTCAAAAAGTGAAGGCACACTTGTCAAGTGGGTCCTGTGGACCCACAGTGGTCTCATCTTGTTCCAGGGTGTCGACAAATATTCTCTAGATGTGCACGAGCCCTTGAAGCTGATGCCATCTCCTCAATTTTCTGTTCAGGAAGCCCAAGGCTGTCACTGCCTGTGCCAATACTGCCATTGCCTGCTGCCACCAGCAACTTTCATGCTGTGATAATATGCTAAATTATCAATCGTCAGGCATTAACCATCAGATGATAACTAATGATTGTTTCATACATATTGATTGCTAATTACTACTTACTGTTACTGCTTAGAAATTCATGCTTGGCTTGAGGCTGAAAGTGGGGGTGTGTGCGCAGGTGTTTTACAACCAGCAGAAGCAGAAGTTGTTGGGCGGATGTCAAAATGGATTACTGGTCTTCCAAGTCGCTGTCAAGGGGCCCAGCACTGCCCAGGCACGCCCCTGAACTCATGCCCTTCTGCACATGGACAGCTCAATAATTTTTTGTACCACCGGAGATGGGTTTATATTTTGACCCTTCACGAGGTTTGACTACCATGTATAAAAGACAGCAGCCGTCCTAGAAGGGTGCACAGCGGCCTTGCATCATGATATGAGCTGTAATGCCTCTGTTTTGTATAGCCAACTTCAGGCAGATCATTCTGTTGCGCTGTGGCATGGGCCTCCGAGCTGATGCAAAGAGCGATTACGGCATTTAGTCATCACTCTTAAAAGTTTTTGTGCACGTGTGGCAGGTGCCGCAAGACGGCACAGTCAGCATCGCGCTGCAGCCGGGCGGATTAGTCATCGGGTCCCAGGTGGTCTACCCCGACGCCAACCTCGGTAGCGCCGCCGTCACCATCACTCGCCCGGCAGACGGAGCAGCCTACGGATACGGCGCACACACCGGTGAGTTGCTCTCCTTGTTCAGTCTTTGCATGCTTTTCCTGCCGTTGGCAGGTGCGTCTGCAGATAAGCTGCTTGTATAGGCTGCCACACATTCTAATCATTGTTGGAATTGCCAGATCCAAGCAATACCAAATCCACCATGGGCATTGGTGCTCAGTACTGCGCTGCCCCCTGCCAGCCGGGGCACAACATTTACACCGCTGCAAACGATTAGTAAAACCTATGCAACGGATGCTTCAACCGTGCAGAAACATGCTAGGAGCCCTCTGCCTGGAATGCAGGTGTCAATTTGCTTTCAATGGGTTTCCAGTATGAGTTTTACCGGCAAAAAATATCCATGCACCTGCATGCCATCCAGAACTCATGGACTTGCATCATTTTGAGCCTGTGAAGAGGTGACAGAGCCTGCCGAGCAAACAGTAGTTTGCGCTGCTGCTGGGCAGTGGGTACCACTGTCATACAAATAAAATTTGCAATATATTTGAATGTTGCCTGTTCTGGCGCGCAGTGGTGGCGACCTATTCAGGCAGCAGCGACGGAGTGTATCTGCCGTCCGAGGCGACCGCAACGGTCCACATCCCCGAGTGCACCGGCAAGCTCAGCGAAATTGCGCACCACGTCGAGGGAGTTGCCGGTGCGCGACCCCCTGCCGATTATAAACAAGGGAAATCAATTGTAATCACATCATTTTACGCCCTGTGAGAAAAGCCACGATGGTTCTGTGATGCTTGCGTGTGCCCTCTAAGCTTTTTGGTGAATGCCAAGACCCGTCAATACTACTGCAAATCACGATGACATATTGCTTGTGTCTCATTAAAAGTGAGCCTGTCTTGGCAATTGCATTCCTGTCTGGATGGCACGTTGCTGCAGAGTTGGAGTACCAGCGCTAGGAGGCAGGAATAGTATCCCTGTTTACGGTCGCTGAGCTTGATAAACCGAACACCTAGCGGCAGTGGGTTAACCTTGACGAGAAGGTGCTCCGTTCTTTTAAACAAAGGAATGGTCCGCGCATGCAATATATCTGGCTGAACTGTGGATGACTAAGGGGTGACTATGGGGTTGTGCAGAGGTGGCCAAGGATGTGATTGTGCCGGAGCCGTACTTCACCCCTGGAAACGGGCAGTATTATGGTTACGGGAATGGCTACTCCGGCTACGGCTACCCGCAGGGTGCCTACCTGCCAGGTCAGCACTGCGCACATACGCCCATAATTGTCTTCTTACAGAATTCTAGGGTTTAAGATTTGAACTCTGGCCAATGCCCTGTTCCTTAGTAGTCTTTTGCAAAGAAAGTCCCTTCTTGTGTGCCCACATGGTCAGTTCAGCATGCAGGCAGCTCAAAATTGCAGCAATGCTTGTTGTCATGCAATGGATTTTCATCCCTGCACATGATTTTCAAATCGTGGTAGGGAAACTACTGCTGGTGGCAGCAGAATTACCTCAAGCCAGACAGCAGGCTGTTTTAATATTCTAGCACCTTGACTACTTGTGACCCAGCAGACTCTGACAGAGGGAGTGCTCTTGTGCAGGCCAGACAGCTGAGGGCAAGTAAGCATATTTCTCTATGAGGCGCCTGTTTGGAACTAGCAGCAGCCATGCAGCCATGCGCATGCAGCCATCATCTGAAGATAACAGCGGCCACTTCCGGTAATTTTGATTGTCGGACACTCCAAGAGGCTTAAAAGAATGCAGCGGGAATTGTGCCGCGCTGAGAAACGAAGCAGCTTGGAATGAATGCTCGGTCACAAGCTGCCTGCAGGCATGTGCGGGCATGTGCAGAAGAGGATATATGGATTACTAAACCCGGCCCAAATGGTTTCATATGTGCCAGAGCCTTGTACCCCAACATTAAGTCTGGTTGGTATATTTCGTTGCGGCCGATATTGCGACCCTTGCAATTGCGCATGCCGGGTGGTATTTCTGCAAGTTTTGCTGATAAAACGGAGAGCATAGGAGGTGGCACTCCTCGGATGCTCTCTTGTTGAACACTTCCTTTGAACCTACTTGCTGAAATCTGTATTTTGTTGAATTGCCCCCTAGAAGATTGTATGGAGCAGTCTAAGGGCTTGCAGGCTTCGTGCCCCCATGCAGCGCTATTAGCGTTTAAACTGAAACCGGCGTAACCGGAACTGTTTTGAACATTGGATCTCCGGTACAGGGAAAGCATGCAGGTTTGGTACTTGAGATTTGATGAGTTGTGATACAACACCAGGCTGCAAACTTTTGTAGGCCCCGCAGACGTGGCTGCAGGCGCCCTGGGTGTATGCCCTGTGGCCTTTGGCTTTGGGTTAGCAGACCTGTAGTAATAATTGAATCTGTTGCTGAGCTGGTATGCGCATTTGACCCTGCATGGCACTCATGGTTGGGATGACACTGCATTTGATGAGATATAACAGTTGCAGCAAGCAAACATTACAAATCATCGCGAAGAAATTTCATGAAAAACACACTCTGGGCTGCGAAGGCTGGCACTCAAGTGGCGAGCTTGCCAGACAGCGCTGCAGTTTCATTAAAGTTTCAGCTAGCTAGCTGACTTTCCAAGTCACTTGCAAGAGGGTTAGACTGCTATTTGATACACGTAGCAAATCAGTGCACTTTATAGGAAATGCCTAATTGGATTGGCGTCCTCATGCAGAAAGCAGGGGCATGCAAAAGCTTGCGTGGAGCAGCACAGCAGCGATGAGTCATCGGCCCACCTGGTGTCCCCTACAGCAAAGTATTGGATCAATCTTCCGGCAGAAGACGTCACAGTTCTAGCCTGCACTCCCTCGCACCAAGTCGGGAATAAGTTAAAGGTACATCTCCCCGCACCAGACCAGCACGGCAGAGTCGCGGGAGGCAGCGAAACCCTGCAAACCTGTGATCGGGAGATCTAGGAGCGGGCAGTGTAAAGACCACCGTGAGCTCAGTTGAGAGGGTGAGTTGAAATTGGCATGTCCAATAGTGAAGTTGTTGCCCCATTCATTGTGCCCGAGGTCCGGGAGTGCAACGGGGGCACAAGCGGGGACCACCCGAGATGTTGGGATGTTAATGGTGGTTGCCCTGCAGCTCACGGCCTGGCTCCTATACGCCACAAAGGGGTCCCGAAGTGAGTTAAGTAGGGGTAGCTGAACTCTAGGCTTTCGAGACGCCGGAACCAGGGGACGTTGTTGTCAAAGGTCCTGCCCGGTACAGCTCTCAGGCGGGTCAGTCGTTGCTTGAGAGCAGAACGTTATCTGCCACATTACAGCGTTTGTCTCTAACTTCATCGCCACTCGGGTGCCGGGGGCCCGGCTCACGCGTAGTCTCCATATCACAGATATTCTCGGGCACATCTTATAATATAGAGACAAACCTGCCTTAGCACCGCCTCCGTTCTGTGGAGGTGTTTGCAGCAATAGTTTTGCTCACAAGTTATAATGTCCCAAAGAAAAGGTCTGGTAACCATGCTGGAGTGGTGCAACCATCTGAAGGGCTCTTTGCCTCATTCTCATCTTGACAGGGTCTTGCAAGTGCTGGCTTCGTTGCTCTTGGTGAGCTACTCACAGCAATCCAGGCTCATACCATCTCTGAACAGTTCTTCTAAGCAATTCGGTGTCTGCAGGTTCATTAGGGGAGCACTGCCGAGGAGGCAGCCATGGCGCGCTGCCATCTTGCAGCAGCAGCAGCACTTATACTCTGCCTGGTAAGCAACACTCAAGAGTCTCTTCCCACCTGCCAAATGGGCCTGCAGTCTTTGCATGCCTCTGCTCAGGTTTTGTCAGACCAGCCACGTATTACTACAGATACTTGCCTGACACTGAGACGCCTTTCGACTTGATTTCCATCTGTCAGTCCATGCATCAGGGGACACAGATCCCAACATGCATGTCTTTCATTACGAGCAGCCTCGGAAGAACACAAACAATTGCCAGCCACCCTATGTTGCCACAGTGACACTATAATGCTGAGTAGTCAGCGGTTGAGAACTCCAGCCTTGGTGGGTGGGGGCCGTACTGAGCACCATGCCCACGGTTGAACGGCTCTGGCTTGCGGAACGGATCTGGCAAGTCCACCAAGGGTTAGACTCTGTGGCAGCCTCAACCTGCAGCTTGTCTGCTGGCGCACCTTGCCACTGGCAGGAACAGCATGTGTATAATGATCTATTATTAATAGGAGCTCTAAATTATCTTCCTTTGTGTAACAGGTGGGGCAAGCAAGCGCGCAGGTGCCTGTGAATGTGACAGCCTTCGGGGTGACGCCCGTATTGGTGTACGGGCAGCCTGCCACCTACACTATTAACCTGGCCACCCCAGTGGGTCAACCCAGCCCCAACGTAGGGAACGCCGTCTTCCAGAACGCCACCAACACCCCGCTAATTTCATTCCCCATCACAGCTGGCCAGGCCGTGTCCGGCTGCACCGGCTCTGGATGCATCCTGGTAAGACCCTCTTTTGCCATTTCTTGCGTGCTTCTGGCCATGGCATGATGTACTTATAATCACCGGTAGGCCTTGTGACTTTGCTTCAGGGTCCAAAAGTTTGGCAGGTCTAGGAAGGCCTTGTGGGTTTGATCTGCGCTGAGCCTGGGTGCATCGTGATTAGACTCTCCTCCTTCTTGTCCATGCTCTTAAGCTTTCAGACTGTATGCTCCTTGCACTGGCATGGCAGGCTTACAGAAACCCAAGACCTTTCCTGGGTAGTTCTGGGGCGTCAATAGCACAGCTTAGTCTAAAAGGGACTTGCTTGGATTCTGGCTTGACAAGAACTATACCCACAGCTTGTCTGATTGATAGATGTGCCTGAATTTGCCCCCTGTGCTCCGCCGGAGTTTTGGGTGCAGCAGTATCCATTGCAAGGACTGCATGCTCGAGTATTTACTCGAGCTGCGATATGTGTCTCACTCTGCAGACTTTCAGCACCCCTGCATTAGTGGCTTCAGGCAGACATCTCCCGGCTTTACATTTGCCGCCAATCATGTTGACCCTTTTGTTAGAATGGCTATGTTCGAGAAGATCTAGATGCCATTGGTCATACCTATGACTGGTGGAGAAAATGGAAGAACTGTTATTGTTAGGATTGCGCGGACCTGTGTATGCCCTATGGCCCTCTGGGCTCTGGGTTCGCCACTCATACAGATTATTATTGTTGTTGTTATTGCGCGTTTTCCAGTCCTAATGACCGGGTGCATAAAGCAACACACTTCTAATTGCTTTGTAGTGACAATTGTAAATATGCGCGCAGGCCGTCTCTTTCACGGACGCCGGTACGGCCACCGGAGTGACATTCGGGGGGATCCTGCCAGCTGGAGTATACAACGCCGTCCAAGCCGGATACACCGGGGGGACCGCCAACGGCGTCACCTTTACCGCAGCCGGCTCGCAGCCGAGCCTGCCGCTCAGCTCCTTCCAAGTGCTGCCGGTGCGCAGCGTTCCCTCCGTGCTCCTCAATTTCCATTACTCGTTTTTAGAATTTTCATGAGAGGGAGTTAGCCGCATGCGCTGCTGACAATTGTGACCTGCCCACAGCGCCAGCGCCTGTGACCGTAGTGCAGGATTTCTCAAGCAAGGCTTGCAACTTTTCAGGGGTTGGCCTAATATAAGCAGTTGGCAGATCATGCAAACTTTGCATTTATTGAAGTGAATCGCCAAGAGGCAGCAACCCCACCAAGCTGCCACGCGCGTTGTATAGGGGTTCAGTCCTGAGAAGTGCCTGCCCGCATCTTGCCATGGTCAGCAGACTCAAGGACAGAGCATGCCTACTAAAATCAGTCCATGTGAGTTCCAATCAGCCGGCTGAATCAGCGCTGACTTATCACCATTGCCTGTTTTGGCGTGCAGGCGTCCACTGAGTTCGAGACGGCGTTCACCCCCTTCACGCTCGCCAACTTCAGCTCCGCCATCAGCATCAACATCACCAACCTCAATAAGACCAATGTCGTCCCCGCAGGTGCGCGCAGAATTTGGCTTGGTTTTAAATGTGCACTCAAAGCTTGAAGCAGCCTGGTGTGAGGAGATCATGTAGATGAGTAATATGTAGGAATTAGGAAAAGTGACATGTGGCATCGTTGAGGTGGCAGCTATTAAGCTGCGCATGCATGCATTCTGGATGGATACTGCTATCCCTGCCTTGCAATGACTGTCTGTCTGGTCTGGTCAGTATCCATGCTGCTTAGCATGCTCGCTGCTGCTCCTAAACATCAGCGTGCTCTGACATCATGCCTCCACGCGCGGCAACTCGAATTCAAACTCAAATTTGAAAACGCAGGCGCGGCGTACGCGGCATTTTACAAGGACCCGGCGGGAGCCAACACGCTCATCGGCAATTTCTCGCTCGTTTTCACGTCAGTCAGCGCCAACACTGCCAAGCTCACCTTCCCCGCCAGCTTCGACGCAGCTACCCTCTTCACCACCCCTGGACCCTACCGCCTGATCGAAACCTATTTCCCCACCCCCAACTTCACGCAGCCCACGCCGCTCATCATCGGCTTCACCGTCTCGGTGCGCCACCCCTTCATGCCTTATACATTCAGGGGTTTAGGGGAGTGTTCAGGGTTTTCATATATGCAGAATTCTGTTGTTTTGCATTTTACTGTAATACCAGGTATCTCTTGTCTGTGTGCCATGAAGGATATCAGTACACATCTCACTTGAGTGTGTGATCAAGTCAGTAAAGTCAGTGTACTGCTCATGGCTCCTTGTGCAGAGCTTGCAGTCATGAATGAAGGGACTCCCTTGAATTTTGGAATCCCTGATTGCTATGTGGGGTCACTCCTCGGTCATGAATTGCTGCATTATGTCGAGGTGGCATCTTGGGGATGCGCTCTCTTGGCTTGCATGGACTCTTTGTACAATCGATGATTGTATGATGCAGCATTCTCTTGCCAGAACAGTGTTCGGATCCCAATTATTTACGGAATGCAGACACATGAGATGTGAAGATGGGCACTGACAGATTGCCTACAAGACCAATGAGCCTCAGGTGGTTCCCAGCAGGTTGCTAAAAATGTAAATATAAAGGGCCCCGGCTGGCGGGAGGCGGCATAAATGCTGATCACCATGCCCAAGGTTGATTGGGTCTTGCTTGGATCTGGCGAGTTCAATAAGGGTTAGGACTGTGGCAGCCTTTGATTGCAGCTTGTCTGCAGGGCACACCTTGCCTCTTGGCAGGAAAAGCGTTAATGACAATGATATTACAAACGACTAATGAGGTGATTTGTGTGGGCAGGCCACAACGCCGTCCCCGCCGCCTCCGCCCAGCGGCGTTCCTGCCCCGCCGCCGCCCCCCTCAACCGGCGGCACCAAAACCACCATCTCCCTCTCGGTGCGCATCATTCACCCTTTCTTATCCATGCAGAGGGGAATAGCATATACTACTAGTATAGGATAGCATTTGGTTCCCTGTGACCTGCACTCTACGGACAAATTTTCTTTTTAAAGAAAATATCGCCTGGGCATGCGGCTGCATTTTCCTGCCCATAAATTGCATGTGCCTGCTATGAGTAATTTGCCCTTGATGTGCACCTTGTCCTGCTGCCTGGCTCTTCCCTTGCAGATTTGACATGGGGATCTTGGATCCTTGCACTACCCTTATACGCTTTCAGTAACAGATTCAGTAACAGATCACCTCTAGGGAGGGCAAACCAGCAAGCCTTGCAGGCGCGTGTGAAAGACAAGCATGGCTGGGGCAAAGGGGGCAATGAGTACCGAGATGTTTGCTATCCCATGCAGATTTTCTTCACGTACGCTCGGAGACGCCTTCTAAACTACGGAGGCTGCAGCCGCTCCGGCAGTCTGACATTCGTCACCGCCGTCAAGGGCCCCACCGCCGCACAGGCACGCCCCGCCAGACTGCGCTTCTATGATTATTAGTAAATTCTTTATACAACATGCATGCTTGTTGTGCTTTCCTTTATGCCATGTATGGCAACAGGACACCCCAATAAGAGGTCAACTGAGGGCTTAGGGTCCAGAGGAAAGACAAGCTAGCCAAATTATACCTTCATATCATTTTAGAGCCCCTGAGGTTTACTGCCCTGGTTGGAGTCTTGGGGATATCCTAGTTGGAGTCATTACTGAGTTGTGAAGATAGGGGGGGAACGTAAAAATGCCCGGAGGTCTCCTTCGACCAAAGCTTGAGCTAGTGCTGCTGCCAGAGGAAGTCACTCGCCAGTTACAAGGCATGGATGCAGATCTTTCTCCATGATAGTTCAGCCTTGTGTGACCGCTCTCCTATGTAGGGCATCATTCGGTAACAAGCCATAAAAAATGATTTTTCTTGCCATGCCCTGTGCAGTTGCCGTCCGATGGTACGGTCACGATCTCTCTCCAGCCCGGCAACGTGGCAATCGGATCCGCGCCGGTTGTTCCCAACGCAGCGACCAATGCCGCCACAGCCACCATCGTCCGCCCCTTCATCGACGGTGCAACCTACGGCTACGGATCCCACACCGGTACGCCCGTAGCTGGCATCCGTTTGAATTTAAAGTAGCAGTTGCAGATATTGCGTCTGCAGTAGATTTGCACAGCGGAGGCAGGAGCTGCATGCATGATGGTGGTCCACAGTGTGTGCACTTTGCTGATGCTCAGAGAATGTGGCTCCCTTGAGTCCGCTGCCTTATGTTGGTTGGGTTCTAAAGACTCTTGCATGTAGCAGCCATGCAGCCGTGGGCGTGTCTCCTTATTGTCCACCTCTGATCAGCCTCTCAGTCTAACAAAACTATTGTGTGCCTGTCATTTTGTTGTCAACTTCAGCTTGTTTCCTCGCGGGTCTCTGCCTGGGTTGCTTTTCCCTTGACCAGATACGGTGTATCTAGTCGTCATGCATGCTGTTCTGTGCAGCCGTGGCCGTGTTTTCGGCACCTTTTATGGCCGTTCTGCCAGTGAATGCCAAGCTTTGATATAGTTTTTTACTTCCAGTCGATCTGAATTTGGCAGTGTATTGTGGCAGCTGTAATTGCGTGTTCGACCGGTGCATGCAAACATACGTTTGATTTCAAATTCAAAATAATCTACATTTTTTAGCATATTTTTTGCTTTGCAGCCACGGCGGTGTATTCCGGCAGCACAAACGGCGTGTTCCTCCCGGCGCAAGTGACCGTATCATTTGTCATCCCCAACGACTGCAACAACAAGGGCAACGCCAAAGGGGACCTCGTCAACCACGTCATTGGTGCGCGCCCCTTTTGTGTAGGGTTCAGGGGGCCAAGACCATTCTGAAAAGTTTGAATCTTGGTAAATTATGCGCGAGTGTTCTTCTGACAGACCTCAAATTTAGACATTGTTGGTAGACAGGGACTGTAGGGGGACACAGCAGATCTGTGCTTTATCATAGTGAGGATATAATTTTGTAGGGCCAAAAAGTAAAGGGGAAGTCAGCAAGTGTCAGAACTGGGTTGCATGTGTGCCGGGGTATGAAGCTGCTTTGCAGACAAAGTCATTCATCAGGAGTTTTGGGGCAGCCTCAGGTGCTGCATGCTGGTTTTCCTTACGTTCTTCTTTCTTATGTTGGTGGAATATGCCTGACATGGATGTTGTGTTGCCTGCACAGAATCGGTCGACTATGTTCTTGGCAAGGACTCACACCAGCCAGGCTACGGGGCCGGCTACGGTTACGGAACCTCTGCCTTCGCAGGTATGCGCAGCTTCCCATGCACTTTTCAAATTTGAAGCGGAAGTGTTCCTCGCATGCAAGCTTGCAGAACAGCATGGTTGCTCCTGAATGACTCGGAGGTGTGCACATATGAAGACATAACATGAGGCGCGCAAGATTTTTGCTCAAGAGCACCTCTGTTCTGCTTAACCTCGTGCAGAGCGTATGCTTCCTTCCATCCGGGGTCCTGAAGCAATAATAGCTGCAAGCAACCATCTGTAATCTGGTGATTGCGGCGTATTTTTCTCGCCAATTTTGTCTGACAAAGCATGCTGGGTATTTGTGCAGGCACATTCACCACTGCCGGCAAGTGAGCAGACGCTGCAGACTTGCTCGCCAGTGAGCGCAAAATTGAACAAAGTTGCTTGTTTGACACATTTGATGGGCAGCTTAGGGCGGGCATGCAGCCGAGGGTGCCGCATGCATGCAGATGAATCCAGTGCCCAGCTAGCATTTCATTTGAAGGAAATTCTGCTGCCTGAATCAACATCGGCGATCCTTGATCCTCGCATGCTTGCAGTCCATAGTCATGGATGGCAATTTGGATGCGGGCTTGGGCGCATTTCAAAGCACTGCTTTGAGAGCAGCATGCCATGCTGAGCGCTCTGCCAATAATGGGCCATAAAACCCTCCAGCAAGTTTTCATTTCGTGGGTTTAATGGACTTCGTTGAAATGAGCGTGACCAAGCCACAGCTAAACGTTTGCAGCAGCATATGCGCAGAATAGAGTCATACATGTTTGCTTGCTTTGAGTTTCTTCACATGCTATTGAAGGCACCAGTGGCGCAAAAGCACGCTGAATTGCAGGGTGGAATAAGTTTGAATGCAGCAGCTTGCCGTGACTCATGTTTTTAGTGGTTATCCACCCTTGTGCCGCGGAAATTCTGCATTCGACTTGGTCTACAATATTTTCTTGTTGAACATCTCTTGATGTCTGCTAGGCCAAGCATGCTTGCGCTTGCTGCGTTACATGAAAATAGCACAAGGCAGAACCTTGTGCATGTAAAGTTTTCATTCTGCTGCTGACCAGTGTGAGCACTGCCAAACCTCAAGCAAGCATATGCTCGTGCGGGCATGCATACTCATTGGGGGCATCCCTTGCAAATGTCACCTGCCTAAAGAATAGCCATACGTCAAATCATATTTGTATTGTCCCAAGGTGTCTGTCTATGGTGCTTCTTCGTTGCAGAACGTGTGTGACTGACCCACCAGATGCACTGCACTTGACTCTTTGCTTACGTACAAAACCATGTGGACAGATCATATGAGCCTTCCTCTGATCGAGGAGATTCAGATCATCTGCTGCCCCGCCTGCCGCCTCCCCTGCTTGGCCCTGCACCTCGGCCGGGTCCCCTCCCTCGGCCACGCCGCCCACCCCCACTCTCTGAGTCCTTCCTGAAACTTCCACGGCCCCCGGCCCTGCCCTCAGACGACCCCCCTCTGCCCCTGCAAGCACACAGCCAAAGCTTTAATAAGATAATTATTGTTGTTACGCGCTTTTCCTGCCGAGAGGCAAGGTGCGTCCTGCAGACAAGCTGCAGTCAAAGGCTGCCAAAATGCTACCCCTTGTTGGACTCGCCAGATCCAAGCAAGACCCAATCAACCGTGGGCACGGTGCTCAGTATTGATACCGCCCCCCGCCAGCCGGGGCCAGTTATATTATTTTTAATATTATCAAACATTTTCCGATTCTTGAGGACTAGATACGCCAACAACACCTGGCTTATTGCTCTCCAGTCTTCTCGATGCTTGCACTTCCTCCACCAGTCATATGCATGCCCGACAGAATCAAGGTCATCTCTCATGTAGTCATTTGAGCTCTACGCTGACTGCCTCTAGCCCCAGTGCCTGACATCGTGCTTGAACATCATCTGCAATGGCATCCTAGCAGGATCCATTCTAGCCACATTTCCCGGCCAAAGCATGCCGCTCAGAACCAAGCAAACTCCATCAGCTCCTTAAGACTCATCAAGAAGACTCAGCACACACAACAAGCTGCACTGACTCCTCTGAAATTAGTTAGGAAGAGCTCTGGCAATGACAGCTCCAGTATGAGCATCATGATGCCGGTATAGCGCCTCGCATTCAATGCCAAACATGGTAGACGAAGAAAACAATGGGCGCTATGCTGGTCCCATGATGCACCTACTGAAATTGTACAGCCCAGAGTTATGTTTGCATGTGGCAACCTCCATTGCAGCATTGTCGGGGCGCAGTCAGTGCAAAGCCCACGTCTCCTAGGTCAAGCTGCACCGCTGTCCTAGCGAGTCAACCTATCATTTAGACACAAAGAACCGCATTGACTTCATCAACTCGGCCTAGACATCCTCGAGCTCCTCCTCGCTGTCTGTTTCCCTTCCATTGGGATCTTAGCAGCACATCTGAGCACATTTGTCACGAATTAACTTATTTGTGGAGATCATGACACACCTGCCACGCCTGCCGGCGCTGCCGTCGTGGCGGGACCCCCCACGGGACCCCCCTCTGGATCCTTCTCGGGACCCCCCGCGGTCCCCCCGCTCTGATGACGCATGCGGCCGCGGCCGCACCCCCGGCATGTCCTCCGGCTCCTCGCCCAACTGCGCGCACGCATCAATACCCCTCTTCATATAAAGATTCTTGCATATCCGACAAACCTTGCATATCCGACAAAGCCCCTACATCTATTTGGTGTAGCGCAGGTGCAAAAGCTCGCTGCGAGGAATGCTTTGCAAGGGTACCTGGCCATGCAAGAGCCCTCACACTCTGCTCCGGAGTTTGTCTCAAACACTCTCTTCGAAAAACACTCTCTTCGAATCCCCAAACCTTGGCACAAACCCACATAAATCCCGCATGCATGCGCCATGCTGCATCTCGCTTGCATGCATCGCTGGTTCCTGATCTGTGACAGCATTGCCTGATCGTGGTAGTAATACGCCCTCCCAGTATTGTTTACTCGGCCAGATTGACCCTCCCAAAACCTAGCTTTCACGCCCCTTCTTTGATTGCAGAAAACCCACCTCGTCCCTGTAGTACTGCGCGTCTTCCTCGGTCGTGTCCTTGTATCTTTTGCGCCGCTCTGTCTCGTCCAATTCTTCCTCCCACCACTCCTTCTTGCGCTTCGGCTTTACCGCCGGATCCGCGGCTGCCGCCATTGCCTTGCGCTTGCCGGCGGACTGCTTCTTTGCAACATTCTCCGCCTACAGTATAAAGAAGAAAAGCATAAATACATGTGCCATCGCACTTGCACATGTGTATTTATGTAGGAACAGACCCTGTCAGTGGGCTCTCGCTGCTGCTGCTTCTCAGCAACATTCTTCCCCTACAATAATAAAAAGAGGATCAGGATACATGGCAGTGCTGGTGTACATGTGCATGTAAGCGGGGCAGCAAGGCAGGCTTTGGCATTTCCCGTGACAGCCTGTCTCTTTGCAACACTTTCCAGTAACCCGTGTTTATACCCATCTGGCTAAGGTTTGGGCATCTGGAGGAAAACAGGAGACGCCACAATCCAAGACTTGCAAAGCGTCAGAAATTATTCATCTATCATAACATCCCCTGAAATCAAAAAGGCAGGTGGCACTAAAGACTACTGTAGTCTTTAGTACCCCCTGAAAGAGGGTCTATAGGCTGGAATGGGAGTGTAGGAAGCGCGGTAAGTGGTGTGCTCATTGTGAACTCGCACCCACCCATATGCCACCTCGTTGCTCTCAGCGCCGATTAATTCCAATGGCTCATCGCCGCGTTGCGACTAGCCATCAGTGAGTGTGGACGCTGTGTCTGGGACTTGTGGGGACAATGTCTTCAAGGGAGATGAGACAGACACCATAAAATCTACTCATGGATTTTAGGGTCTTTGGATAATCTGAGGGTTTGAACCGACCCTACATATATCCCTAGGATGTTTTGCAATCCCTCTGCCAACCTTGCCCAAGCACAAACGATGCAACACATATGGTGCGACCGCACATTGCAATGGGACGCACGCAATCTTGCCTGTGAAAAGTGAGGCGCTGGTTGAAGTTTCAAAATGTTCCAACTTGACATGTTTGAGCATGCTGCCTTCAGCATGTACCCATGAGCCAAAAGACAGCGCAGCGCCATGTCATCGTTATGTGAGGATGAGTCACCTGCTGCCGCCGTCTATCAGCGCGCAGCTTCTCTCGTTCGTCGATCTCCTGCTGCTGCACCGCAGCTTCCGCAGCGCTCCTGCAAAATATCCAGTTATCGTACGTTAATTGACATAAAATACGGCTATTTGTTTGTAAAGTTGTGCATGTGAACGAAAACCGCTCATTTTGCCACATCCCCACAGCTCCTAGCGTTTCATTTTGCACAAATAATGTGAAGGCTGTCTTCAAACGGAAGGCTGCTCAGCGTTCCTGCCAATAAACTGAAGGCCTTGAACGTGAGAATCATGGGTTGATAACCTTGAAAGGAGCAACCACAGAATGATGCAACCTGAAGATCAAATCTTGCAGACACAGCAGCGGCAGTAAAGGCATGCAAAAGCCGATGGGAGTATTGCTATGGCCACGGCACATGTGTTTGGCATGCCGCAAAGTTTGTTCACCGTCTCATCAGATAATGGAGCAAAGATACTTTCAAAGCATTTGCAATGCAGGCAAAAAGAGAGAAAAAGGGTGTGGTGACCCAAGGATTGCCAGAGCTGCCTGCAATCCTTGGAGTTGCCACCAGCTCCATAAAATATCACATTACGATATGAGAACGTGCGACTACCTTAAATGAGCAGGTCAGGACATCAGGAGAAAATGGGACTGGACCTGATATATTCAGTTCAGACACAACAAGAGAACAAGGGGCTGGACTTCAAATATTCAGGCCAGGACAGCAAGAGAGCAAGGGACTGCAACTTACTATCTTTCAGGTCAGAACAACAGAGAACAAGGGGCTGGGCTTCAAAAATTCAGGTCAGCACAGCAAGAGAGCAAGGGACTGCGACTTGAAATCTTTCAGGTCAGGACAAGAAGAGAACAAGGGACTGGACGGGGACAAGACACCTGTGCACGTAGCTGTGGTAGAGGACCCGCCCTGAACACATGCCCTCCTCAACCTTGACCACCTCCAGCTCCATGCGCGGCCCAATCTGGCAACCAACACATATTTGAATTCAAATATGATCAAGCCTGGTCTGGCCGAACACGGGGGCGTGCAGAGGTGCAGAGGATCCCTTCGCTGAAGGCGTGAATTTCAGCAAGGGGGATCCACAGGTCTGGAAGGAGTGGTGGCTTGTATCACGGATACTCTCGTCAAGAGCAGAGCATGGACTGGTTCTGCAGAAAAATGACCACCGTTCTTAGATCTTGGGAGTCAGTGACTAAATATAGCCCTCCAGAGAAGAGTGCACTCTGCTTGCTGTTTGTCTTAGGTGAAGGGCATACCGCACGAGCGACTGGCGGCTGGCGACACTGCCGTTTACACTCTTCTCTACCAACCTTCAACACCCACCCTTTTGCAACGATGTACGGAAACCCTGAAACCCCTCTATCTATTCAATACAGTGAATAGAATGGGTAAATAATACAAGCGCACCTCCTGCAGGCGCACGCGCGACTGGCGGCTGGCCATGTTTCCCCGGCCCATGTCCTGCGCCAGCTCCACCCGCGCCTCTGCCGCCTCCTCACCCTCGCTCTCCTGCGAAATACATAAATTATTTGCTACCATTGTGATAAGTAGTAATCTATCACTGTGCTAGCCTCAAAGCACCTTAGCTGCTGCAAAGGTGTCTGTGCCTGTGGAAACTGGCCGATGATGCCATCTTGGCTGTGTGCTTTCTGCCTCATTGTGCACTGAGATTATATGTGCCTGTGATTATATTTCTCTTTGCAGCCCGGCATGCAGCGTTCCTTACACCATACGAGGCTTCTGGATTGGTGCTCAACCCCCAAGAATCTTGCGAGAACCGTGCAAGAACCGTCCCTTCACACGGTGCTTGGAAGGCACTAGAAACAAGACCGCACGCTCTGGGCTATTAGAGTGTGCATGCACCAGGCAACTCAGCATGCCACAGACTCTGTCTGAGCCTGGCATACAATTAACAAATACAGCTTCTCGGCACCCAAAAACAAGATGTTTGGCATGGGATGCCCAACATGCCAGGCTGGCCCACCAGTAATTTTCAACATGCACTCAATTTCTTATATACCCTGATTCAATCCCCCACAACCCTGACACGAAAGGGGCGCGCACCGAGCCGTAGCCGCTCTTGGTGAGGAACTCGGAGACGTCCTGGAGGGAGCCCATGTCCGGCAGCTGGCGGCGGGCGACTAAGGATTTGACGCTCTTGGTCACCCCGCTCGGCGCCGCGCTGATGCCGTAGTGCCGGAACGAGATCCGCCTTGTCTCCTTGTCGTAGCTCAGCAGCACCACCCTCTGTAGCACAGACGACGCTCAGACCCACCTGGTTCATCGTGGTATGCCACAGAGTACATGAGGCCCAGGAATGGCGCAGGATACATTGCATGTGATGCATCTCCAACAAAGAGCCAATTGAATACCATAAAAGCACAAGAAGTGGTTGCCAGCAGGAATCCCCTCTGCGGCACGAAAAATATTTAACAATTCAACCTGGCATGCATTGCACTGCAAAAGATCCACCAAAAACAGCCCACTAGATTGCATGTGACGTGATGCAATTCTGGCCGATTGCAGGTGTCACTTGGAGGACAACAGAGGCACGGCAGCACCAAACTCTGCCGCCACATACATCACAGATCTAGTGGCTCATCATGGCAACACGACATGCTAGAGACCCAAAATTGATGCATCCTGAGCTGCGCATCGTCAGATGCCAGAGGGGAGCACAGCAGGTGTCACCAGGATTTCTCCTCGGAGCACAGATGTAGATTGTCAGCCGCATTAATGAGCCAACTCATCCTGGAGGAAGACATCCCTGCCCCTGAAGCTCAAGCCTCACAGAAGCATGTCTTCTGTTTTAACTCGTGCCCCAACACCTTGAGCCCTTCTGGATGTGCCACTTATGTGGCGGTCTATTTCTTGAGGTTGGGGAAGTGCATTTTCGTCCAAATGATATGCACCTCGTCTGCACGAAGATGGCAGAAAGCATCTTGTTTTCCTTGAAACCCCAGAAGTCTAGGACCTTCCAGAGGTACACCAACCCCAAGAACCCGCCTGGCAGGAGGACAGATTGGCAATCTGCACAATGATAGCGGGGGAGTAGGCTCTTCAACTCGGCTTCAACACCCCTTATACCCTGAGTCCTGCCAGGGGTACCAATTCCATAACCCTATCCTGACTGCTCATATCGCCTCGTCTGCCTTGCCACTTCTGCACAGGGATGACGAACGCATTTATGCAGCACTTACAACGCACCTGGCAGGAGGACAGGTTGGCAGTCTGGACATTGATGGCGGGGAACAGGTTCTGGAACAGCGCAGTCGCCAGTTTAAGCTCTTCCTGGCCGCCAAAGTTATTCATGACGACCAGCGGCGGGCTCTTCCACATCGAAGCCGGCTGGCGCGGCCGTTGCAGCGTCGCCGTCACGTCGCGCATCAGTGAGTACGCATGGATGCGCATCGTCAGCGTCGGGCCCTGCGCAGGGGGAATTAGACTTTTTATTTTTAATTTTTTTTATTTAATTATTTTTAAATTTCGGGGCATATTTAACACTTTACTTGAGAATGTATGTCTGACAGTGAATCTGTAAAACCTAGTATACCAATGACTGAAAGATCACATTGGCCAGTATGCATGCATGCACATCCTTGGCGTCGGGCCCGACGCAGGCGCAACCACACCACGCGTGAGAAGGCTATTAAGTGGTCCCTCTATTTATGCACTAGGTTGCAGGGAGATAGAGAGGCCCTCCGTGCCGCAACAGCACAGCCGATCGGCGCCAAAGGAAATGGAACATGGATTATCAGGTCACATGCCGGACAGTTGTGGCCACCGTGATGCACCCTCTGGAGGGTCCTCAACACAACAGCCTTCCTTTCCCTTGATGTGTGCTTTGCAATCAAAACGATCTCTACATTGGCCTGCATGTTGCTGGCTACCCCCATTATGACAGCGCCGATCTCAGCCACACGATGAGAGATGCGGCGTACAAAACGTCCAGGCCACCACTTGCACAATTGTACCGCATGCCACAGCGCCTTGGGTGATTTCAGCACTATCAAATGGGGAGAGCCAGCAACATGTGCACCGAACCTGGTTGCAACATGATGCATGGGACCAGCAGAACCAGGATTATCGTGGCAAATTCAAAGGAAAGTTGCTTTTTAAACGCACCCTGGGGGTCTTTGCGACGCGCAGGTACGCAGCATTGTCAGTGGCGGTCAGGATGAGGAAGTGCGAGACTCCCAGCGGGCCAGCAATGTCCACAAAGTCCCGCAGCTGATTTTTCCTGGACTCCTGAACACACGAACCAAGGAGAGATTCATTGACATGACACAGCCATGGAGCTTGCGGGCAAAGGTTCTTATTATCACAACACGCTGCTCCTGCCAGAGGCAAGGTGCGTCCAAGCTGCAGTTCGAGGCTGCCACATTTCACGAGGCTGCCACATTTCATACCCTAAGATGGACTGGCCGGAATTAAGCTAGATACAATCAACCGTGGACACGGTGCTCAGTATATCTACCGTGGGCAAAGATACTGCATTGGAAGTACACTTTGCATGCCCCTGCACAAGTAGGACCTTCACATGCAGACAGACAGTTCACCTTGCAGGGCACTGGATGCTCGCTAAGACACATGCAAGTCTCCCGCCCTGTGATCGCGGTAACCACAGTGGCGATGATGTTCTGTCTGGTGGTATGGATGCATGAAGATGAGATGTATGAGGGGATGTGAGCTTGAGGGTTGTTCATTGCCAAGAGTCCTCACTTTCAGGTGCTCTGCAGTGTTGGGCTGCATGACTCTGCGCAGATCGGTCTCCAGTGCCTTCAAGATCAGCTGCAAGGGAGCACACCTTTCAGCATTGTGCAGGTTCACACAGCAGTCAAGCCCCCTCAATGCACCAGGTTTTTACATTAGTGTCGTCGTCAGAGCCAAAGAAACAATAGCAAGCAGTGTGAGCCACAAGGAGGCTCACCCCTTGCTTGCCACGCCAGAAGACGAATGTCTTGGGCTCAGACTTCTTGGCTGGGTCGGTGAAGTTGGGAATATGTGTGCGCTTCTTCCTCTGCAATTCAATGAAAGATATTTAATGATCCTTGTAAGCCCTCTCAGATCGTTTGTCAGTCTGCTTCGTCACATGCTGCACGCGACTAAGAAGAAAAGGGATCTGCTTTTGGCACTTCCTAGTAAGAGAAGGCTACAATGTGGATCAACAATCAAGGGCTCTAATTATGATATGTCATTTCAATCCATTTTTCTATGACGATGTGCTGCTAGTACTGTTGCAGGTCAGATGGCAGAAACTCACCCTCCTTGTCTTCGCCATTTCACAAAGCTCCCACCTGGGTCCTAGGCAGATGACACAATGTTGATCTGTTTAGGACGTTTCAGACATCTGCCACATTGCAATCTCATTCAGAGCACTGAACTCTGCGCAGCTTTCCATTTCGGAACAAAGGTTTCGATGTGGTGATGGGGAAACGCAAAGGCCAGTGATTGTTCCCTGCCCAGTGGCCGCCCTTGATGGTGCTTCTGCTCAAAGCTCAAGCAAAGCAATTTTGGGCGGAGTGCACTGCATCTCCAGGTGCGGTGATCAACTTTGTATTCCTAGTGACCGTTTTGTGTTTTCCTGTTATGTGCATGTTTAGTCTGCCGTGTTTGCATTCTCTGCAGTGAGAAGTAATGTGCATAGAGTTGGATATCAGATCGTCGCTGTGCTGTTGCAGGTTTCTTCAAGAAACTATCCACCGGGAGTCGAGTTGGCCTTGAGCCGACGCGGAAAGACTCCTACCCTGTCACGATGCTGATTCCTAAGAAAAACCGCAAGGAGGTCTACAAGTACCTCTTCAAGGGTGAGTGCAGGCCCGCTTGAAGCCCTGTATTGTCCTCTGTGCTCCCGTGGTTTTGATCAGAATGCATGGCATTGTTTTATCCCGGCGAGAGCCGCCTCCATCTAAGGCACGATTAACGCTGGCGGCTGCCTCTGCTTTGCAGTCACAATTCCCGGACGATCTGCACGATAAAACAGTTCTTAAACATATTCAGGTGTTGCAGAGTGTTTGTGCAGTCAGGCATCATGCATTTGTCCGGCAGCTGCAACTCGATGGATGTGTGCTGACCTCTGCTTGCAATGTCTGCAGAGGGAGTTCTCTATGCCGAGAAGGACTTCAACCTGGAGCAGCACCCGGAGATTGAGGGCGTGCCCAACCTCCAGGTCATCAAGCTCATGCAGAGCTTCGTGTCCAAGGAGCTTGTGACTGAGCGCTTCGCCTGGCGCCACTACTACTGGTGCGTTTGGTGTCCTTCACAGAAATATCAGGATAGTCAGAAGCTGCTGTTCTTTCATACAGTAATGAACAATACGTATGGTGTCTAGTAGGTATTGGTTTTCAAGAAATAGAAGAATATCCACTTGTGTTGGGCTATGATGAAGCTTGCCCAACAGGGGCTTTCCTGCCCCCAGTGTCCAAACTCTCAGGAGTTGGGATGACATATGGGCTGCTGAGCCTTTCCTTGTAGTATCAACCTGTCAGTCCCGATCTATTTACCTGTCCTCTTCTTCGTTCTTGGCTATGATGTTAGCTAGTCCTCCGAGGGCTTTCCTGCCCCTTTCTTCTGATCCCAGAAGACACCTGGACTGCTGAGCCTTGCTATCGTGTATGACTAGATGTTCTGTGTGCTCTCATGGGCAATGATGACAGCAAGTCCACTGAGGGCATTCCTGCCTCTCATCTCCTGATTTCCGGGACGACATTTGGATTGCTGAGCCCTCTTTGCATTCTAAATCCCACGTCCTTATCATGGTTCAGCGCATTTTTGGATGCTTGCATTTTGGGCCATGATGACAGCAAGTCCATTGAGGGCGTTCCTGCCTCTCATCTCCTGACTCTCAGGATGACATTTGGACTGCTGAGCCCTATTTGTAGGTGTTTGACTCATTTTCTGTCAGCTTTGTCAGTCCTTGCATGGCCATATTGGGCAATGAAGACAGCAAGTCCACCGAGGGCATTCCTGCCTCTTATCTCCTGATTTCCGGGACGACATTTGGATTGCTGAGCCCTCTTTGTATTCTAAATTCCACGTTCTTATCATGGTTTAGCGCATTTTTGGATGCTTGCATTTTGGGCCATGATGACAGCAAGTCCATTGAGGGCGTTCCTGCCTCTCATCTCCTGACTCTCAGGATGACATTTGGACTGCTGAGCCCTATTTGTAGGTGTTTGACTCATTTTCTGTCAGCTTTGTCAGTCCTTGCATGGCCATATTGGGCAATGAAGACAGCAAGTCCACTGAGGGCGTTCCTGCCTCTCATCTCCTGATTTCCAGGATGACATTTGGACTGCTGAGCCCTGTTTGTATTTCACATTTTCCTGTCTGCCAGTCTTTGCATATGGGTCCCATGGGCAATGATGACAGCAAGTCCACCGAGGGCATTCCTGCCTCTCATCTCCTCATTTCCAGGATGACATTTGGACTGCTGAGCCCCGTTTGTGGATCACATTACACTTTCTGCCAGTCTTTGCATGATAATTTTGGGCAACGATCTCATGGGCAATGATGACAGCAAGTTCACCGAGGGCATTCCTGCCTCTCATTCTCCTGATTTCCAGGACGACATTTGGACTGCTGAGCCCTGTCTACTTCACTATTAATCGATCTTCGTCAAGTCTCTGTATGCTCTTGTGGTGGGCGATGATGACAGCTAGTCCTTCGAGGGCATTCCTGCCCCTTTCTCCTGACTCTCAGGAAGACACCTGGACTGCTGAGCCCTCCCACCCTTTACCCCGCTCACTCACAACCCATGACTAACAATGTTGCCGTGACTAACGCTCAGTAATGGCTGCCTCGCAGGTTCCTGACTGACTCCGGCATTGACTTCCTCCGCGAGTACCTCAACCTGCCCTCTGAGATCGTCCCTGCCACCCTCAAGAAGTCCACCAGGCCTCTCGAGCGCGGCACCGGGTGAGTGGCAGTCACTATCACTCCCTTTCTAGCCGCCCAAAGCATGGCCATCATTGCTAGTTTGAGAAGGTGGTTTGGTAATGATGATGCCTGCCCTACGAGGGCGTTCCTGCCCCTTTCTGCTGACTCCCGAGAGGGAAGACACCAGGGCGTCTGAACCTTCTCCACCCGCCAATTTCCACCTAGCGTACACCCCCTTTGCTTTGCCCAGCGCTCACACCAGTCAAAGCCATCTGTAACTGCTGTTGTTGCTAGTAAGTTGTCCTTCATGTCAGCTAGATTCCAGGTAGAAAGATGCATAGAGGCTAGTTGCCATCACCGAGGTGTGCTCCAATGTTGAGTCTAGCAGTCACATGTATCTGCAAAGAGAGTTTCCGGCTGCTGAGTGCGGACCCCCCGGTGTTTGCAGGGACAGGCCCCCCCGCCGCGACGGCGACCGGCCACAGCGCCGCGGCTTTGGGGACGGACCCCCCGGCAGTGGTGGCGGCTACCGCGAGGGCCGCGAGGGCGGCCGCGGCTTCGGCCGCGGCGCTTCTGACAAGGTGACTCACCCGCTGACTAACCCGCTGACACCCCCATTCTCCCCACCTTACCTTGCCTGACCTGACCTGGTACCTCTTTACATCAGACAAGGCTTGGATGTGTCCTTGCTAGGCGGTGTCACAATTTTATATCTGATCCGGATAGGCCCTGGTGTCTAGACATGAACAGGAGGTTTTGACGGCTGTGATTTCATCAACCTGATGGGGACTTTCCTGCCCCCTTTTCCCAAGCCTTTGGGAGGATGACTCAGGTGTATGAGCCTTGTTGAAGAATATCCCACTTTCGATCTGCTGTTTGCTTTCTTTCGCTGGCTGTGATTCAAACGACCTGACTGGGGCTTTCCTGCCCCCTCTTGCCCCAAGCCTTTGGGAGTCAATCTCAGGTGTATGAGCCTCGTGAAGGAATCCCTTATCAATAGTACTTTGCTCCTGCTTGCCGTCTGCCCTGGCTGTGATTTCACTGACCTGACGGGGACTTTCCTGCCCCCTCTTGCCCCAATCCTTTGGGAGTCAATCTCAGGTGCATGAGCCTCGTGAAGGAATCCCTTATAATTAGTACTTTGCTCCTGCTTGCTTTCTGCCCTGGCTGTGATTTCACTGACCTGACAGGGGCTTTCCTGCCCCCTCTTGCCCCAAGCCTTTGGGAGTCAATCTCAGGTGTATGAGC
>JADEYI010000259.1_pt1 | contig 90734 bp, 101 predicted proteins | sample 8542331 | NCBI WGS metagenome assembly JADEYI01 (sample SAMN16510988, study PRJNA670497) | mine drainage metagenome | isolation source: biofilm near Copperflume 1 | place: Germany: Marsberg coppermine Kilianstollen | collected 2018-02
CGGCCCCCGCCCCTGCTCCGGCGGCAAAGGTATCAGGCCGCCACCTTCTGCAGGTGCGTTCCACTGACCAGTGACTGGCACATTTTCTTGATCAGGTGCATGATCAAGCCAAGGGAAGCCCTGTAATCCTGCACCATTGCCTCTGTCTTCATCCTGTGGCATGCGTCCCTTGCAGGCGAGCAAGAAGCCGGCCCCCGCCCCTGCTCCGGCGGCAAAGGTATCAGGCCGCCACCTTCTGCAGGTACAATTTGTTGATCGTCCAGGTCTACTTGTTATCAACTTCAAAAGAAACGCACCGAAAGACACTGCAATATTACTTCGTGAAGCCGGTCTCTGCACCTTTCTGCAGGCGACCAAGAAGGCTGCGCCCGCCCCTGCCCCCGCAGCGAAGACGACAAGTCGCCTGCTTCTGCAGGTACATTGACTTCTCAGCCCCAGTTATACTGATCACATGTGCAAAGGAGACGCACCTAAGCCTAATTTGGCGTGGATAGGCCTGTAATAATAAGAATAATATTAATGTGCGACGGAGGCAGCCAAGGGATGCTATCCCGCGCACTGTTGCTCCTTTCTGTTGAGCCCTCTGATATATATGTGCTGCCTCAGTATGTAGTTGATGTCTTGTCCAAGCAGTCAAACCTGACAGGGTGAGATGTGAGCTAGCGATGAACTGAGATGGGCATCACATTGCCCAATTTTTTAATGTTTGGATTAAAAACGACATTTACGGCCTTTGGTGTCCCCCGCATACAATCAAGCTGGGCTTGAAGTTGGAGGTTTGTAGCCTTTGGTCTGCAGGCTGAGCATGTCTGGATCTGCACTCGGAAAGCACCTGCCCAAACAAGCCATCAGGGCTCTTTTGCTGACGTAACTTCGCCGATCGAGGGAATTGAATGCAGTTCGGTGTAAAATTTAGGGTTTGATTTAGGGTTTAAGGTTTAGGACATTATTCCCCCTGAGGCCGGCGATGTTGAAAAACCCCACATAAACAAGCCTGCCCTGTCATCCTGCAAAGTGCCACTTGGCAGATGAAGCATGTAGTGGGTTGTACAAGATTGAAGATTGAAGATTGAAGATTGAAGATTGTGTGCGGTTTTGCAGTCGACTGGGCCACTGGAGAATGCTACCCCCAAGGATGTGCCTCCGCCCGCACAAGCCCCCAGCGCTGGCCGCCACCTGCTGCAGGTGCAGACTTCGAATTCGAATTCAAGATTCAAACAGATTTGCCTCTTTTGCAAGCAGCTGCATCACGGTGTCCACCATCTTCAAGACACGCAAGAACAAAAGCTTGAAAAACTAGCGCCTGATGTATGGCTTCACAGCCCGCTACCACACATTCCTCAAGAAGAGTGTCGTTTGGCAAGTCAGGTCGCTGCCTGCTGCTGTCAGATGTCAGAAGTGGCCTCCTGTACAGTTGGAGTCTCTTGCACGAGTAAATCTAAGATCTCGTCTCAATCTGGTTGTGTGGGATTGTGTGCAGGCTGCTATTTCTGGCCTCTCTGCTACGGACAAGGGTGAGCAATCCTCTATTCCTCGCACCCAAGAAGCTTCCTAGCCTCCTTCACTTCCAGTTTGCGCGTTGAGAGTCTAATATTCCGGGAAGTTCCTAGTGTCTGTGTTGCTTGCATGCTGCATGCTGGCTCTGCTTTCCTTCTATTTCGCCCAGAGACCTTGTAGCAAAACAGATATCTGCAGGAAAGTGCTGTCCTTGTGTCACAGAAACCTGGGAGGCAGACATGCGAACAAGTGCTTGTATTGCTAGCATTATTTGCTTTGCTTGCCAAGTGGCACTTTGTGGCTGCAGATAAGCTGCATGAAAGGCTGCTAGACTGTGAATATGCATGACAAAGTAGTGAAGTCCTGGATTATGTATGCAGGCTCTGCCTGATCAGTTCCACGGGCAATAACGGCGTTTCCGGCACCGGGGCGTCCGGCAGCGGCGCATCAGCCGACCAGGGACGCAGCCAGGCGACTAATGGCGCCAACATTGCACCCGCACCTGCCCCCGCCATGTGAATACACCCCTGACCAATCTACCCCGCCATGTGGATGCACCCCAGGCTAAGTCTGCCATGTCAGCTCCGCCATGTGAATACACCCGAGGATGATTTACCCCATCAGCGGTGATTCACCCCAGCCTTGTCAGCCCGCCACGTGGATACACCCCAGCTCAATCTGCCAGGCCTGCCCAAAGTGAGCCTGGGACTAGCGCCAGGCAGGAAATAAGATTCCTACCGCTCGGCTTCGCCTCTCCAGGTTAATGATGCGCAGGAACAAACATGTCTGGTCCATTCTTGTCTCTCTAGACGCAGAAATGAGACCAATCAATTGTCCATGCAGCAGAGCTGACATTCTAGCATGCAATTTCCCGGTGCCAACGCAGTTTGACACTCGTCCGAGTCTTGTGGGGTTCTACATAATGTGTTTTCCCAGAGGAATTCCAATGGTATGCACGTGCATGTAGTTTCTGCTTCTTGTGACAAGCTTGCAAGGTGCAGGCTTCCTTAAGGAGAAATGAACCCTGGTGAATCATATAAGAAACTACTACAATTGCGCTGCTGCATTCTGCGCACAATTGATTTTGCTGTGTTCTTGTTTAATAAGCACGCCATTTTCAGATAGAGTGCAGCGGGAAACATTGCAGTTGGACAATGCTATTTTAGCTGGAGCCATTCTTTCATTCTTTTGCAGCGGAATGTTTGTGGAAAGTAGTCTCTACAGCAAACCCTAGCTATTGAGGGGAATGGATGTCGATACAGCAAAACACCCTGACGCACCCTGTTTGATTGCGCCGCACGCAGTGTAAACGTGTAAACGTCAACTGTTTTTATTCTCAGATCATGCTTGACAACGTTGTAAAGTTTTGTCCTGCTTTGACTTGCTGAACCTTTTCTTGCTGACGGGCTGCAACAAGATGAAGCAGTAGGAAGTTCCAGGTGTTGTTAGATTGCGTTAACCCTTTCAAAATTGGCTGAAGTTGGCCACAGTGTGTTCCAGAACTCTCAACTCTCAGCAGAGTCAGCAGAGTCAGCGTTCAGCATGAGTCGTGCATATGCTCCATGACGTCCAGTCATGATATGAGGGCACACAATACAAAAATTCATATCCTAGGAGCCAGGTCCAAACAAAGTTAATATCGGAGCGTTAAAATCGGTCCTGAGCTCAAGAAGACTGCATGCATGCTGCTTGCATGCGCGAACGGTTACATAAGTCCATAAGTGCCTGAATAGGCTGGCCGAATAAGCAGCCGTGACGAAAGCTGTTGTCGGCCTACAATTGGACTTCGAAACATCCCCGCTGCAAAAAAAGCAAGTGAAATGTTGTGCTACCTGAGAACGCTGAACAAGGTGAGCTTTCTGGTGCTTCAGCGGATCGACATATCGTGAACACCCGGACATTGACGTCAGACCAAGTCCTGAACAAAGAATTTTCTTTTCTGGCGGGGAACAGGTTCACGCACTCTGAGCTGTTGAGACGGAGATAAAGTGTCTCAGATATAATACAAAACATATAGAATGAGGTCCTTCATCCGTATGAGCGTCATTTGCGTTGTCCTCATGCTTGCCACCGGCGGCATGCCAGCGGCACAAGCAGGTGAGACTGAAGCACTCTGGTAGGATACTTGTGCTTATGTAGTTGATTTGAGTCCGTATTCTATCCGTTGTGTTGAGCCTGTCCTTCTCCTATGTGCGTTGAAGTCACGGGCGAAGGTGCAGCTGCGTGTTACCTTCGATCACGGTCTTCCGCACCTTTGCGATTTGCTAGGCTAGGCGCTGGACCTTTTCAGTTGCTTCTGTCGCATAAAATGTGTCAGCGAAAGTTTCACGAGCCAGACATCCCCGTGGGTCCACGTGGGTTTGAGAGATCTGCGCATCTCTTCTTCTGTGTAGCTGCCTCAGCTAAAACATCGTCCCCGTGCACGTGTTATCTGTCGCAAGTCACTTCTCTGTCTGACTGATATCATACGAATCGCAGGCACGGGGGCCGCCCTTGGAAAGAACCCAATGGGTCGCCACCTTCTGCAGGTGCGTTACTCTTTACCCTTTAATTCGCTGTTCGATGGAGACGATACACGACGTGGGTAGAATGAACCAGCATTCGTTCATGTCACATTTTGAAACGACTCCACCGTTTTGAGACTTTTTCGTGGCTTCAGCCCTGAGGATGGCGAGCACAGGTCGTCCAGTCACACAAAGCGAAACAATTTCCTTTCATGCCTCTAAGAAGGCAAATCGTGTTCGCTTCAGGGCACAAACGGCGCAGCATACTCAAATGGCAACATGGGCGGCGGTGCTGCAATGGCCCCAACCACTACCTTGGGCCGCCACCTGTTGCAGGTAACCCAAATTCAATTTTGATGGCTCAGGCTGAATGAAGTATTCTGTTACACGTGCCTCTCAGACCAGATCACAGAGCCACCCTGCCCGCCCATCAGCCAGTGCCCACTTTCCCAGGAAAGACAGTCCCGGTGTGCTTCATTTTAGCGCGCTTCAAGGAAGCTGTATCTAGCAGTAGCTGTGAACAATCACAGTGCCAGAGCCTCTTGTATGATCTGTTTCGAGATGCACTTGTCAAGGGCTATAGGACTGACGCGTGGGTGTAATAAATGCCACAGGGCACCAGCGGTGCAGCTTATGTAAGCGGCAGCGAGAGCGGCATGAGCAGCGGATCGGCTATGGCGCCAAGCAGCGGCCGCCACCTGCTGCAGGTCAGAATCACTGCTTGGTCAATTTTGGGTTGCTCTTTCTTGGAAGAGTGGCTGTGAGCACCGTTGTTGCAGATACAGGCATGCTGCTTTCAGTAAGCTTGCTGAAATTCAAAGCTCTCCTCATTGCCACCGCTGGCTACTATAGATTGGCCCATCTCCAAGGTCCTTCAAACAGATACTTCAAATGCTGGTTTTGGGTCTTGGAGACTGATCATCACGTGTTGCTGTGACAGGGCGTCAACACTGCCGCTTACACCGCTGACAGCGGCATGAGCAGCGGCTCTGCAATGGCCCCAAGTAGTGGTCGCCACCTGCTGCAGGTGAAGGAACATTCTCTTTTGCTCACCTTTAATATCTCTTCTACCCTGTATGTAGAGGCAGCACCTTGACCTTCAGATCTGGCTTGACGGCATCGAACAATTGTTCTTGATGTCTGTCCAAAAAGGCCTCATCTGTCATGACACGTGACCAGGGCTCACTGCCTTCAAATCCGCCCCTGCCCAATGCCCTGAGGCTCCGCAGTGACTCAGCAGTGACTCAGGAGTGTTTGTTTCTGTGCCAGGGCGTCAACACTGCAGCATACACTGGAGGTAGTGACAGTGGCATGAGCAGCGGCTCTGCAATGGCCCCAAGCAGCGGTCGCCACCTGCTGCAGGTCAGAGCTCCTGCCCTCTTTCTCATCAAATGCTGATCAAACGACCTTCTTTATCAGAAGCACAGGCAATAAATGTGATTGCAGAGTCACCTTGCACCACCCCCCAAACATAGCTGTCAAGGCCCGCCCTCAACCTTACTTGTTTAACCACCACTCCCACTACCGATAAGAAGCACTTGACGCATTGTGACCCCACTATGACAAACTGTGTCTGCCTTTATCCCAGGGCGTCAATACTGCAGCTTACACCGCTGACAGCGGCATGAGCAGCGGCTCTGCTATGGCCCCAAGCAGCGGCCGCCACCTGCTGCAGGTGAGGACAGCTGCTATTTAGTTTGTTTTGCTTCCTTTTGTTTCATGTGTTGATGCAAAAACTACTGCTGCAACTGCCACTATTACCACTCTGAGTGAGCAACCTGCACTTGGCCAACATGCTTATGCTGCCTACAGTGCTTCTGAGGTCCTTTGAAGCGAACTCATCTGATTCCGAGAGGCTGATGCTCTCATTTGTGCTGCTGTATCAGGGTGTCAACACCGCGGCTTACACTGGAGGCAGTGACAGTGGCATGAGCAGCGGCTCAGCAATGGGCCCCAGCAGCGGTCGCCACCTGCTGCAGGTGAAAATTTTCAGCTTTTCCTCTGCCCTGCTTTTATGCGGTATTTTTTTGAGATGCTGTTGCTTTCACAGGGTCTATCCCGGCAGTATGCAGCATGCTGTGACAATCAAGTATTCCACATTGAAAGTGTGTTGGCACTTTGGGCCTTGTGCCCCTTTGGAAAGACTTAATGTTGAAATCTGGCTGCCGACAGCAAGACTGATCCTCTTGTGTGCTGCTGCGACAGGGCGTCAACACTGCAGCTTACACCGGAGGCAGTGACAGCGGCATGAGCAGCGGATCTGCTATGGCTCCCAGCAGCGGCCGCCACCTGCTGCAGGTGAGGATAGTTGCTATTCAGTCTGTTTTTTTTCCAACTGTTTCATGTGTTGCTGCAACTGCCCCTTTCACCACTGTGAATGCGCAACCGGCATTTGGCCAATATGCTAATGCTACCTACAGTGCTTCTGAGGTCCTTTGAAGTGGACTCTTCCAATTCCGTGAGGCTGATGCTCTCATCTGTGCTGCTGTATCAGGGGGTCAACACCGCAGCTTACACCGGAGGCAGTGACAGCGGCATGAGCAGCGGATCTGCTATGGCTCCCAGCAGCGGCCGCCACCTGCTGCAGGTGCGAGACCTCAAATCTCATCCCCTTGCCCCCGTAATCAGTGCAATATCTACTGCTCACTAGCCTTTATGAAACCTAAATTTGACCTCTCAAAGTGTCCTTCCTTGCATTCCCGGCAATAGGCAACTGTGAGCACTTCGTGGGCTAGTTGCTGTCATTCGCTTTTTCATTCTAACTTTTCGAAGGATGCAGATATGTATGCGCGTACACATTTGTCCAGGTATGCAAAGCTAGGTGCGCCCTGACAGCACTTCTACAGGTCTTCTTGAACATTTCCTTGACGAACTCTTAATAATAGCATCTGCTCTTGTGGGCAGGGCACAAACAGCGCGTCCTACTCAGCCGGAGGCTCCAGCGGCAGCGACAGCGGCGCATTCGCAGACCAGACCATCGGGCAGGCCACAAACGGCGGCGCGGCCGCGCCGGCACCCGCCACCTGAGCAACCTCTGCCTCAGTCAGCTGCCTTAGTCATGCTCTCTGTAGAGCAGTCTTAGTCATAAACTCTTCACAGCTGCCTTGTCTCTGTACATCCTCTGATGGGCCACTTCTGGCGCCAGATATAGGCCAGGGCCAATTGACACCGTTTATAGTTTCTTCACTGTTGTACAGGCCACGCCGCAAGGCTTTTGCCTGTCGCATGTGCAGTTTTGGTCCACACCATTTCCCTGGAGCGTCCAACTGACTTGAGAGTCGTTTCCTGCCTTCACTGTCAGGGCAGGCTGCGGGCCCGGGGTAGTCTAGTTCATGCTCACACTTTAGTCAGACCGACAAGGCTGGCTCAGGGCAGGCCAAAATAAGTACAGATAATGTCAGGATAATCATCTATTTGCAGCGTGTTTGTCTTCTGTGTGCTGACGCTGTGCACTTGCTCATGTGTCTACCTTGTGGGCTTGCCCTTCCATGGCTTGCCAATGACAAGAACATTACATCATGCTATTCATTACAAGGAAGCCAAGCTTCCCAATTACCATTGGTGTCCAATTTGCAGACTTTGGCCCCCATTCACTGCCTTAGGCGATGCGCTTGGCTGATTTTTCGCAGGCGAGAGGTCAAGGTGTTGCAAGGGTATGTTGCTACAGCCTTCAAGGAAGGTCTGGAAGTGGGTTTTTGCATGATTTGCCCTGACACTTGCACAAAATAATGGGTTTACGTATGGGTACAGTATAGCTTATTAATAAGCGATACTGAAGCAATATTGCTTCAGAATATGCTCAGGCGCTGTTGAAAGCTCCTGAATGTTGCATGAATGAACGAACGTGAATACAAGTCCGGGGACGAAATTGTTTTTTCTTTGAGCAGCAGAATACTATGCATGCCTGCAGTGGAGGCTCGTCAGGCAGAACACAGCTTTAGCCAATGGGGGCTCGGGGCCTGGCACGAGTTTGGAAATGTCTGGCAAAGATCTGTTGTTTCCTAATTTGGTTGTGGCTGGCCTTATATAAGAGCATGCATGTGATTGTATTTTCACAATATGAGGTTTCAAGTAGCTGGTGTGCTGAAGGGCGGGACGTTCTTTTGCCCCCGTCCAGTCAGTCTCTTGGGGTGTTTGCATCAAAATTTCTAAATCTGTCTTGTTGAAAAGGACATCTGATTCCAGCATCTGCTGTGCCATGAGAAGACAGTTTGTAAATTAATGATGTCACGTGATGGTGCATCAGACTGTGTACATGCAAATGCGCATGCATGCAGCGCAGCCTGTGGATACTCAAGGGATTGCCTTGCAAGAATTGCGCAGCGGAAAGGACTGTACATCATATGCATAAGCCACCCTACAGTAGCACCAGCAAATCGATTCAAACAAGTTGTACAGTCCTGTGGAAAGGAAGGAAGTAAGATTACACATGTGTGACATCTTTGGCAATCATGCAATGAGGAGAGTCTAGAAATGTTAGGAATGCCACGATTGATGTCCCGTCAACCTGGTGGTCATATGATATCACTCTCACACAAATACATATTATCTTTTGAAGTCGGTATCAAAATGGTAAGGTAAATGGAAGCACGCAAATAAACAGGGGCTCAAAAGTTGATTGATGCCTTATATAAACCATTCAGCTGCTGGCTATAGTATTCGGCAGCATTAATAGGTGTAACGTCACAGACCTTTTATGATTTATTTTTGGCTCTAGTGGTTCTTCTGAATAGGCAATAGTTCATTTTCAGTGAAATCGAGATATTAGACCGCCCATGGGCCAGTGGTGAAGGAGTTGTCTTGCATCAGCACTTGATCAAAATTTGTGAAACACACTTCTGACATCTACATCGTGCAAAGGGGAGTGTGACACACATCTGAGTATTTTTTTGTTGTTGTACACTTGCAATGAGCGACTGGTCGAAGTCCACACTGAAAGAACGTATGAACATCACTCCATCATGGATTTGGACGGGGATTGTTGCAGCCCCTGTGGCCTGGTAGGTCTTCGGTCCATCCAGATAACTACAAGAAACTTCATCTTGGAAGATTTTTTGGGACAATGATTGTGTGCACCGTCGCACGAAATTAGGCATGCTCAGTCCTGACTGCTTCACAGTGCTCTGCAGGTACGTATGCTCGCGGCTGCGCAACAGACCACCTCCCACAGAGACCTCCTTTGACGCCTTCCTTCGCCCTGGAGCAAAGCCAGTGAAGGCGCAACGTAAGTGCTCCTCCTCTACAACCCTACCTCTTTCCAGAAGTATTGAGTCTTCCTCAAAATCGTGTTCCCCCTTTATTCTTGTCGACTGCTGCAATAAGATGGTTTGCATTGTCATGCATTCGAGATCATCAATTGCGATGTGTGCGCAAGCTTCTTAGCAGGCAGATCCTGCTGCATGTCTCAGGTGATGACAGGCCACGCCCCGCTGCCAGTTTTTCAGCATTCCTGAAGCGGCCAGAAGAGGCGCAGAAGCCGGTAAGGCAGGCTGCCAGCTTCTCGTCCTTTCTGCGCAAGCAGCCAAATCAGGCGCAGCCGGCGGCAGTTACGGCCACTGAGAATTCAGTCTATGCCGCGGCGGCGGCGGAAGTAGAGGCCGGGCCGGGCCCAGAGCAGAAGCCGGTAATGGTGCTGTACGGCACGGAGTACGGGTTCAGCAAGGAGATTGCCGAGAAGCTGGTGGGGAAGCTGAAGGAAGGCAGGGAGCTCTGGTGCGCCCATCGGCCTTCCTTCGTGTACAATAAATGCTACTTGCACACAGCGTTCGGCGATATTTCATTCCATCGGCCTCATGTCATTTCAGGCAATATTCAGGAGCTAAAGAAGGTTGCATGGCAACATTAGATAGCAGATAATCAATGGCTATTACTTGATGGCCAGTCAACTTCCAAAACATATAAAGTCCTAAAAACATCCTGGAGGAGGCTGCCTATGCAGGCCGAGGCTGCTGGACATGGCAGAGCACCCAGAAGGATACCCGCTGGATGCTGAGCAGGCGCTGCTTGTTGTCTGCTCCACACAGGCAAACTCACTCCCAATTGTGATGCCATTTGCATCTCACCCGCCTTCCACCGGCGATTGAGCCTCCCACTGACATAAATGGAGTGCTCTCATCACTGACTGGCTAGCACCAACTTTCGACAAGATGCATTCTCATAGGACCAACACGCCTTCTTTGCTTTGTAGTACAGTGCTGTGTAGTGGATGTAGAGACTTACTGTGCTTCCGCTCAGGTCACCTCTGATGCTGTCTGAGGTGAAAGTTGGTGCACAGGGTGACGGCGTACCTCCCAGCGAGGCAAGGGAGTTTTGTGATTGGCTGGCGGGGGCGTCGGCGCCAAAAGTGGCCGGCCTGAACTTCTCAGTCTGCGCCCTGGGCGACACGTGAGCTCTAAAAATTGTCAGGCATTACCTGATGTTGCTGTATGTTGCGCTGATAGCAGCCCTGCAGTGACCGCATTTCAGGACAGCATGCCCCCTCTTCCCTTTAGAACGCACATACAATAATGCCGGAAAGTGGTTGCACGTGAGCTATGGAGCACGCAAGCAGCTTATCTGTCTGCTATTTTTTCTAAATCCGTTGGCCACTGACGCTACTAGTTTCCAACTTCTGGTATCGAGACTCTTGTTTCTGTCCAGCAACATACCGTGATGGCTGAGTGCACTCTCTGTGCCATTCCAGGTCGTACACGCATTTCTGCGCATGCGGAAAAGCAGTGGACGCCAGGCTAGAGCAGCTGGGCGGCCAGCGCTGCGCGCCGCGGGCGGACATCAACCGAGAGGACTGGAAGGCCGTCGATGCCTGGATCGAGGCCGCTGTGCGCAGCCTCTCCAAGCTGCCCCTCAAAACGCTCGCGCAGTCTGCAGGTATGACGTTTATGCTGCTCGGTGACTGTTCTGAGCTGGAAGCACCTCGCAAGTTTCACAACTGTTATTGGAAACACGCATGCTTGCACTTGAGAGGCCCATGGGTGGAACGAATTGTCAGCTTGTTGTCGGGTGGAATCTGAGCTTGCCTCAGATGCCTGCTGATGGGGAGCTTTCATGCCTTGATAGGCCTCCAAAGTGCTCGCATGCATACCAATGTTTCATTTCGCTGCAATGCATGCGTGGTCAGCGCACAACTTCTGGGGGGTTCCTAGCCATGCAAATGGGAATTTAACCAACACAGGAAGACCGGCAATGAGCTGCTTTTTTAGGTGCATGCATGCATGGCCCCGCCAGCCGAACACCGTGCCTTTTTTTGATTGGGTCTTGCTTGGATCTGGCGAGGCCCTTCTAGGGTAGGACTATGGCAGCCTTCAATTGCAGCTTGTCTGCAGGATGCACCTTGCCTGTTGGCAGGAAAATTATGTAAAGAATGATAATGATACATGCATGGCCACAGGTGGGCAGGCCGCAGGGGCGCAGCAGCAGAGCGCGCCAAAACAGAAGCGCTGGGGCAAGTCGCGGCCGTACTGCGGGCGGGTGGTGGCGATCGAGGGGCTGTGCCAGATCAGCAGCAGCGATGACAAAGACACCATCCGAGTTGAGGTGGACCTGGGGGACTCAGCGCTTACATACACCCCTGGCGATGCCCTGGGCATTCTGCCCACCAACTGCCCTCAGGTGCCGCTCCTCTTATACCCTGCCTCTTCAGTCATCAATTTTAGTTGAAAAAAAATTGGCAGATTGGCATCTTACCTGCAGTGTCAGACATGGAGTCAGGCCAGTGAGAGATTGCTCATAAGACTAATGAGCCTCAGGTGGGTCCTGAGAGATCTGTGACATGTGTTGTCTTGTATTTGACGTTGTGAGAGCCATGTTTCTACATTGCTGGGACAGGTAGACACTGTATCCTCCAAATTGTCTCCCTGTTCGGTGGAGTCACATGCTTGCTACAAAGTCCTGATTACCAATTCTCCTGAATTACTGAGGGATGGAAGGTGAGCATGGATGTGTGCATGCATGCAAAGGGGGTGGATGAGCTGATTGAGGCGCTGGGAGCAGCCAGGGACACTGAAGTGCCAGTCCCTTCATGGCACTACGAGGAGGCGCAGGCCAGGACTGGCAGCACCATGCCTCTGCATGAGGCGCTGTCCAAGTGCTATGACCTCAGGTGCGCGTGCGCCGCGTTTGTTTAAGAGCCTAGCATGAAAGGAAAATGCATGCTTCACATGCAGTCCGTCTGAGCGTGAATTGCTGGTTGCATGCATTGTATCCCTGTCCTGAGATGTCCAAGGTCAGCTGCATATGCCGGGCTGAAATCAAATCATTCTGGCCGGCCATGAGATTTGCAGACATGAAATGCACTGTATGTTCTGAGCTGATTTGCATCAGGTGCATGCATGCAGGTCACCAAAGCCAGAATTGCTGAATGTGCTGCTCAGCAGCATTGGAAGCTTGACCCCATCAAATGTAGAAAACGGTCTCCAAAACGGCGTTGCACATGCAAACGGAACCATGACTAAGGCCGCAGGATCAGGATTGCCAAATGGCAAGCTTGTAAACGGTCATGTCAGCCTGCCTAATGGTCATGCATCATCTTCTCCAGAGTCTCAGGTAATCCCTGATCCTCAATTTCATGTTCAAATTACAAGTTTCCTACACCTGTCCACATCAACAAGGAGTACCATGTATGTGCTGGCGCTTCTGCCAAGGAATGTATATGCATTCTTTTCCCTTCAGGCTTCATGAGGTTCACTTCAAGACATTGTCATTTACGTGCCATCTCACCATGGGAAATGACACGCAACGGAGGCATGAGTTGGTGCATCCTGCCTGTCGTCTAGTCATGACAGGGTGCATGTGAACTTTAAACGCAGGGAGAGAAATTGAGAAAACTGCTAGCATCAGGAGAAGCCAGCAGTGAGGCCTATTTTGAGCCAATGCACGTCACTGACGTGCTGCAGGACTTCAGTGCAGCCAAGCCTGACCTGCTGAAGGTGCGCATGCTTTCCTTCATATGGCATGCATTTAGGATTTTGCTAGTTAGCATGGACGCTTAGTTGCTTCTGCCACTTGACACGATGAAACCTGGAATGTGACACCATACATGGCTTCACCTTCTTTACCACAAAGGTATGGCGTATGCCTGAGCGGCGTGCATGACATGGTGCCAGGGGCTCTGCTAAACGCCAGGGCTGCGTCCTCGATTGCATAGCGGTCATTGCGCCAAGAGAAGTGGTAGCTGAGACACTGAGACAGCTGTCTTGTCTTACAGGCCGAGCCTTGGCACCCTGCCATGTGACACCAAATGAGTCAGCACTCTGATGCATTGTGCGCTGACCATGTGTGTTGGACTCTGTCTTCTGTGTGTGCCAGTGCTATTGTCAGCGCTTCCTTAGGGAAACATCAGGGGAGCATCATTCTGCCTGTGCCTCATGCGCTGACGGGCCACTGAGGTGCTTCAACAGTGCCCCTGATTAGTAAGAGCTGGGTTGGTGACTAACCTGCTGACGTGGCGCGAGCAGGTGCTGGCAGCGCTGCGGCCGCTGCTGCCGCGGCTGTACTCGATATCCTCGTCGATGCTGGAGAGGGAACGCAGCGTGCAGGTCACGGTGGCGACTGTGCGCTATGAGAGCCTGGGGCGCCCGCGCATCGGCGTTACCTCCACCCTCCTGGCCGAGCGCCTCAAGGTGCAAATTTGTCATCTCTTTTCGATTTCTTACGTTGTTTATTGTTTTTGTCTCACAGCGTGCATCTGCATGCCAAGTGTGTGACGGTGATCTAGAGAAATATTCATTTCAATGGCAGTGAAGTCTTTGCTCAACAAGTAGGAGCAGCAGCTGTAATGCAATGAGACCAGTCAGAGGCACCCTGTCTCGCACAAGTGGCAAGCATGATGCTATGTGATGCTCAGTCTATTCTCTTTACTTCAGCATCTGGACACTGCGCAGTGCACAGCCCGTTGCGCATCCCAGATTAATAATGCAGTACATGGAGTAGGTTCAACCAGCTCAGCAAATGTCATTGGCAGTTGCGCATGTGCGCAGGTCGGTGATGTCATCCCGGTGTACATCCACAAGAACCCAGATTTTAGACTGCCCGCGGACGCTTCCCGCCCCATCATCATGGTCGGGCCAGGCACCGGCCTCGCCCCCTTCAGGTCCGTCGGCACCTGAGATGTCTGGTGTAGCATGCAATGTATTCCGTTGCTGGGGTCTGTTGCAGATTGGGGGGTGCGCCATGCTGCTGGGCATGAGACTTGGCACAGCATTTATGTACTTTTTAAGATGAAGTTGGACATCAGAGTGTGGTCGTAATGATTGGCAATATGCTGCTGCCGATGCTTTTTTAGTTCAGTCTCAATGTTTGCTCTGTGAGCTTGCAAGCTGCAACCATTGTCATGCAAAGTTGCCCTGAGAGACTTGTCCAGGCAGGGGAAATGGAACTTTCTGCTGCAATGGAAAGTCTCATCACCGTTGTTGGGGAAAGTCATTGCACATGGCAAAGCCTGCATGAATCTGATGCTGTTGCCTCTTGACAATGGGGATGCTTACAGCGGATACAAGAGTGAAATGTGATAGGCTTTGGGAATTCTACATGGTCTGTTTTCCTGTGCACAGGGCCTTCATGCAGGAGCGTTTGCTGGGCAGAGCAGAAGGCACCGAGCTGGGAGATGCAGTGTTGTACTTCGGCTGCCGCCGCTCTGACCAGGACTACTTGTATGGAGATCTGTTGGAGCAATGGGCCGCCACTGGCGCCCTTACGCTGTTCACTGCATTCTCCCGCCAGCAGGTAAATTTTTGTCCCTTGGTTCCTTGCCATGCGCCAAGCGTAGCCCTTGCTGGCACCTCCGCCAGAATGATGACTTCATGGGCACAAGCTCAGAGGAAGAAGATGTGCATTTGAGGCAATTCGGGATTCCGATGAGTGCAGCTCTCTTGCCTACACTGTCTGCATTCTTCTGCATTCCCTTGATGACATTTGCAAAGAACACTGGACATTGGAGGCAGCATGTGTGCACAAGCACAGGGCATGACTTGCTGGTGACTCATCGTACGCGAATGTGGAGACAAGGCGTGAATCGCACATGACTCATCACGCATGCATGAGAAATGTCAGGACAATGACTCGCCCGTGACTGAAGTTTTATGCGCGCAGGCGCACAAGGTGTATGTTCAGGACAGGCTGCGCGAGAGCGGCCAGGTAGTGTGGCGGCTGCTGGAGACTGGGGGGCACTTCTATGTCTGCGGTGATGCTGCGCACATGGCAGGCGCTGTAGAGGAAGCTCTCCTGTCCATCATCGAGGCAGAGCAGGTACTGCTCCACTGCTCATTATTTTGCATGTGCATGCATCTTTGTGTAACCTTGAAGTAGATGACGACGTGTGATTCCAAGGGGAAAAGGAGGGAGTGTGAGACTCTTACATTTCAGGTCTGAAGCATGTGATCTGCTGGTGGTGAGCATCGGCTCCAGCAGGACATGCAAGCATTGAAGCTTTGTTCTGCTGCAGCCCTTGGTTGATAGAAAGGAATGGCACAGGCAATGTCTGTCTCTTCCGCACAGCAAATGCTTTGTTTTCAGAAGTTTTGAAAGGCAATTAAGGGCTGTTTGTGTCTTCTTCCAGGGCAAGGGGCCTGAAGCAGCGCGTGCCTACCTGGCAGACCTGACAGCTCAGCAGCGCTACCAGCGGGACATCTGGTATTGAAATTTCAAGGGGCTCGCAATCCTCAATTGAGTGTGTGCGTTGCAACCAGCAATGCATAAACTGCTTATTCTTTATCAAGGGAATATTGTCTAGCGTAGAGTGGGGCCAGATCATGGACTGTCAGCCGGTTGTGTTGAGTGCTGCGAGCAATATTCTTTGAAGAAGCTCATTGGAGCAATTTCCTCATTGTCACGAATTGTTGAGACCACTGTGCCTGAGTGCACGAACTTGCGCAACTTGCTAACTCCGCATGCGCTGAGAGATGATTGAGAGCTATTCATACTTGACTGTCATAGAACCATCTTCAGCCTAAGCAATGTTAGCCAGGTATTTAGAGATCTGTAGAGCCGGGCAATTTATTATTGCATTTTGGTGTGAATTCAAGGATGCACTGCATGATGCACTCCATGATGGCATGATATGAATCGATTGTGCTTGCCCAAGCATGCTCAAGCATCGCATGCAAGATGACAATCAGCTTGCTAATATGTTTTAGAGGTGCTGGCTCTGTACTCCATTCCAGCTTGCATGCAACAAATCCAGCTGAAATATATATGAGAAAAGCGTGTTCAGGCAAGGCTGCGTCCTGATCAGGCAACATCTGAGTCATGCCGTTCATTTTCTTCTGGAACAGATTCTTGATGTCTGCCTTGAAGTGATGTATCTCATGCTAAACGTGGCCAGCTGTAAATTCGTAGCCTCCTCTGCGGTGCCGAGCATTTGTCTGCCTTGGACAAGCAGTATGTCAGCACTAGCCAGCAGTGAGAACTTTTCCCATCTTTCTGCTCTGCATCTTAAAACCTACGGTGATGCCACGCTGAGCTTTGCTGAGATTGTCCTTAATACCTACCCAGACTGGCCCTTCTGCTGGGAGAATGAGGTGCATGAAAACCTGGTGGGTTGACTCAGCTACAGATACGCATGCAGTCGTTGCTTTTCTGGCAAAGAGCATGCTCGCGCACGCAAGCCAATGTGCCCCCTCTTCTTCAATAATCCCATCATCCACAATCGTCTAGACCAGGGCGCTTTCAGGAAAGCATATGCCGGGGTACTTCTTCTGCCTCCATCATGATGTGCAAAGTGGACGCATCCAATGTCCCTGTGATGTATGCATGGGGTGCCTGAGCAAGAAGATGGATTCCAATCGGTGTTGCGGCTCCGCAGATGTGCCTTTCTCTGACTGGGAGTGACAAGTCCATGTATATTGGGGTTGATCAGGAGCACCAGGCCCACATCATTTGTACAGGAAAAGGCTGCACTGCCTCTCAACAACTGTGGCATGCTGGGCATCAATTTGCGAACCAGTTGTAACTCATTTGCAGGAAAGCATGCGGCATTTAAGTAAGATTCTTATGTAAACAGAGTGCCTGATTGAGACCTCAGCATGCACAGCATCTCTAAAGGAGCAGAGTCGCCCTTTCTCTGCCTCGCTTGCTTTATGCATCGGGAGGAGAGCCGATCAAAAATCGGGGCTGGCGATAGGATACAGTTGAGCAGCGAAGGTCGTGCCTGAAAGTTAACGCTTGGAAGGGCGCCAACGCGTCGGTGTACCTCGAAGACGTTTGTCGGCCATATTTAGCGCTTTCTCTGTGAAACTTTACTCTCCTGTCGACGTCGGTGCTGCTGTCGCCATGCGCATCAAGGTGACAGGATCCTCAGCCCTCGGCCAAATTCCCTCGCCAGAAAAGTCGAGCCCTGAGGTGCTGAAGAGCAACAAGCAGCAGGTACCTTCTGTCTCTGCAGAACACTTGTGAAGTATTTAACAGCGACATCGGGAGTTCGTTTGCAGGGCTGTGCCTTCTAAGCACCAGTGAGGCCTGCGTTTCTTCTTTGGCAGAGCCAAGAGTTTCTTGAGAAGGTTTCAAGGTTTCAAAACTCCAACGTTGGTGTGCTTGCCGTTGTTTTACGAAACGAAGAGCCACAGCATCCACTTGCTGAGGTTTCAGGACACTGCTCAGAGCAATTTGTCTAAAAGGTGCAATTTGTCTCATTTTGTGTTCTTTGTGAAACTGAGCTGCTTGAGGTTGTCCGACAGGAGTATCCAGGAGGCTTCCAATGCCCAGAGTGGATGCAGAATGGAGTGGTGAAGGCAATTCTGCAGGGTGCACAGACAAAATGCCATGTCTGCCAAGCAACAGGCGCCACCCTTCGCTGCGAATCCTCATCCTGTCCCCTCCGATTCCACCTGCCCTGCGCTGTCCAGTTCAACTGCCGCCTGACTGTAAGTATATTTCCACTTCTTTTGTGTCCTAGCCCTTTGCATAAGCAGCTGCAAGCTGCAGGCACAGATTTACATACAAGGCATCCCTGCCATCTGACTGGAGATTAAATGCATGAAGGGCAAGCTCTGAGCATCAGCACACACTCGTAATGCAAGCGTTAACAGAATGTGCCCTTGCAAGTTCCAATCCCAATTTCACATCTAGGCCTTAGCTTGCATTCTTGTGCAAAGATCATGTGTTATATGGCAGCCATGAATGAGCTCCTAAAATGCATGCCCTGACTCCCAATAGTTCGATTACTGTATTTGGTTCTAATTTTTGCTAATGAATCTTGTTTCTGGTGCATGCAGCCCACCACCGGACAGATTCTGTGCCCAGCGCACGACTACCTGGTGGAGACTGATGTGGAGACAGAGATGGAAGTCTGCAATGCAAGCAGCGGCGGCAGTCAACTCAGCCCAAGCAGCATGCATGCATCAGCGGTGAGGAGGAGCCTGCAGCGCTTGACATCGCAGCAGCAGCCGCCACAGCCAATCGTGCACGAACTGACGCGCACACTGCCGCCTCCTGCAGACTTGCCAGCAGTGGCAGAACAGCAGCCGCAGAAGCCAGGCCCTCCTCCTCCGAAGCCAGCAAGTGCACGTCAGCAGCAAGCAACGCGGCTCAATGATCAGAACACAGTCAACACAAGCCAGCAGCAGAAACCAGGCCCCCCTCCTCAGAAGCCAGGCAGTGCAAGCCAGCAGCAAGCATCAGGGACTTGCTGTTCAGCAGCCAGCCGGTGCATGCCAGCGGCAAGCTACAGGACTTGCTGCTCAGAACCCAGCCGGTGCAAGCCAGCAGCAAGCACCAGGCCTCCCTCCTCAGGGAATGGGCAGTGCAAGCCAGCCGAAGAAACCAGGCCCTCCTCCTCAGAGTGCATGCCAGCAGCAAGCCGCAGGACTCGCTGTTCAGCAGCCAGGTGGTGCATGCCAGCGGCAAGCTACAGGATTTGCTGCTCAGAACCCAGCCGGAGCAAGCCAGCAGCAAGCACCAGGCCTCCCTCCTCAGGAATCAGCCAGTGCAAGCCAGCCGAAGAAATCAGGCCCTCCTCAGAGTGCATGCCAGCAGCAGGCAGCAGGACCCGCTCTTCAGCAGCCAGCCGGTGCTGGCCAGCAGCAAGCATCAGGCCTTTCTGCAAAATGCATAGCCAGTCCAAGCCAGCAGCAAGCATCATGCCGCGCTGTTCAAAAGACAGCCAGTGCAAGCCAGCAGCAAGCATCAGGCCCCCCTCCTCATAAGAAAACCAGTGCTAGCCAGCAGGAGCCGCAGAGGGAACGCCGCGGGCCTGTGCCCTCCAGTCAGCAAGCACTCACCTCATCAGGAGGCGCGCCAAATCAGGGCATGAGAGAAGCGCGGCCGCAGGAAGGTGTCTCTGTCCCAGTGCAGGCTGCGTCAGAAGCTGACATCTCAGAAATCTCATCCAACATCACTCCGGACGGTTCATCCCTGGAGGGCGCTCTGACTGGCTGGCCAACCCCACGTGAGATCCAGGGCTTCCGAGACTATCTGGACCTCGTGAGCATGGCGCGCAGAGCAAGCCTTCAGGAGCAAAAGGGGCCAGCGGGCCACAAGAGTTCAAACCCAGCCCATGCTGGTGTGTCACTGTACCTTCCTGTCAATTTGGCTCAGACAACTGAATGAGTAACCTGCTGATGCTGGCGCATGCACACCTTCCAAGCTGGCGTCTCTGATGCTCTTTCGAAGCTGCCACCCTTGGCTGTGGGTCTTGAATGGGTCATGATCTAGTCATTTGTGGCAAAGCATGCAAGCACATGGCAAAAGTGCATATGCCGAAGAAGCAGGGTGACTCTGCAGAGCTCAGAGCTCTTTCCTGTGAGGAAGCTTCTTGTTGCTTATTGCAACTGCACAGCTGACAGTTTTCCCTTAATATCTACAGCAGGCGAATCACAAGAGCAAGAGGGGGCAGGGCAGGCACAAAATTTACAAATGGAGGAGGTGGCACCACAGGAGCAAGATCAGGCAGCCTCATCACCGAAGGTGATCCTCGTCTTAACAGAGTACTAGCGCAGCTGTCCATTTTGTGTTTCTTGCCATCAGCAAGACTAGAAAAATTTTTAAAGGAAGAAAGGGGCCATTGTCATTGGTATTATCAAATGCTTTCCTGCCAGAGGCAAGGTGCGTCTACAGACAAGCTGCATGTGAAGGCTGCCACATTCTTCATATATAGGGCCGTAAAGAAAGCAATTTGTTATGACAAGGCCTGCCGCCATGTCATGCAGGAGGCAGCACAGGGGCGAGGCGAGGCAGATGACACACAGGAGCAAGATCAAGCAGACGATGCCCCAATGCCAGAGGCAGCAGAGGCAGACAATGCACCGATGCAAGACACGACACAGGAGGAAGATCAGGCAGCCTCGTCACCAAAGGTGATGCTCGCCTTTACAAGCGCTTGTGCAGCTGTATCTGCAGTATATTCTGACAGCTGCCTGCGTTTGTCTTTCACAGAAGTAGTGGGCCGGTGACACGGCGGCCAATCTCTTGTTGACAAAGCTTGCTGGGATGATTTACAGGGGGTTCCGCCACAGGAGCAAGATCAGGCAGACGACACACAGATGCAGGAGGCACTGGGAGCATTGTTGATACTGGGAGAGGCCAGCAGCAATCCAGGAAACCAGGAGGCCGAGACCCCCCCGCCGGCAGGCAACAACAGCCGCGCCGCGCGAGAGCGCCGCCAACCCAAGCGGCTGGCAGAGGAAGTGGAGGGGCCGCAGTGGGGCTCTCCTGAGAACCCAACCTATCACAAAAAGAAATCTTCCGAGAAGCTGCCCCGCAGCAGCGGCCGCGGTCGCGGCAGGGGCCGGTCCTGAGTAGGTGAGCAGCTCGCATTGTGAGCATTGCCACACCAGGGTGTGGGCCCCGCAGACGTGGCTGCGTGTATGCCCTATGGCCTTTGGCTTGGGGTTTGCCGACCTGTAAAATTACTGGAGCTGACTGGGAGGACTGCAGCAGCAAGCAGCCGGTAAATGGGCAGGAAAGTGGGCTTGCAGAAAGGCTGACTAAGCTATGCTTAGTCAGCGGGCGGGCTGCCCGAGGCTGCAAAGATACTAATAGGGTTTGGATCCCTGAAGATGAAGAAGGAAACAGTCGTGGCAAGGAATGAAGTGGCATCTCAGACAATCAGCAGACGATGGTCAGCAGAATTCGTTTTGAAGGCGATGACTAATTTCATGATGATCAGAGGGCGTGCGGCAGCACAGACGCACAAGATATGAGAGATGAATGGTAGCAACTGCAGCAGCAACTAGCAAATGCTGCACATAATGGGTGAGTATTGCAGCAGCATCCAGCACTGGACTGGCAAGAATGCATGAGCTTGAAGGGTCTAGACTTTCACCATGCGCAAATGATGACCGAAGCTTGTCAATGACACATGACATGACAGGGACGACATCGAATTTCTGCCAGCAGCACTTGCATCTGTGAATGTTGATGTCAACAACAGGATTGGCACCCCTGACGAGGGCAGAGCAATTCAGGGAGGGCATCAACTGCCACTAAGTAGATTGGACATTGCTCCGGAGACACAGGCAGCGATGCAATACTACACAATGCCTGACTGTGCACTACCGGCGCAAATGGGCACTGAAATTGCTTGGCATTAAAGTAAACAACTGCAGAGGGTTTTGTGTACTCTGCGCTAGCTTTCAAGCTGCAACACTGTGCTACCTTGCCACCGCAACCTTCGAGGATAGGTCCACTGTATGTTGAGAATATTATGCGGAGTGAAGCATGTTTGATGGGTTTCCCTATGGCCTGTTGGTCCTGGGTGTTTGCAAGCTTCAAGAGGTGAGGGGCTTTGCCCTAGCAGTATCACTCAGGCATGCCTGTGCCCATGATTACACTGACTTCTAAGCCAGCACGCAGGGTTGTCTGCGTATATCATCATAGGGCACCGATTGCAAACGGCTGGCGAGTGTTTAGTCTTGCAAGCGGTTCGCCAAGGCAAGGTCAGGATACATATGCTCCAAACATATATATACCTCCTCCAGAGATCGCCTCACGACGATAGAGACTCGCACTTATCTCCGCGTGATTACAATGTCAGATTTGCGAGTGAGCACGATTTCGTACCCGTCAGATTGCGGAGTTGGAATGGAAGGTCGACAGGCCAGTGGGCTGCCCGCCTTGGACGGGCAGGACGCCATAAGGGCTCCATCACGATCAAAATTGAATGTTGTGAGGTGCACATGAAGTAATTCGGGTGCGACGTGCACATGCCTTGGACGTCATGATGCGTGTATAAGCGTTGCTGGTCGCCTGTTGGTAGCGCGCAGCCTTCTCTCCAGCGACGTCACAAGTAGACCCGCTGATCCCTCGCGAACAGCTTTCAGGACATGCAATCGAGCTCGGCGGGGACCCTTCACCAGGTGACATGTGATTGCAAGTCACATCAGAATATTTGTTTCGGGCTTGGTGCGATGGATAAGAGCGCCTGAGTCACTGCCTCCATATTCATCTTGAAATGTCTGTCGCCCTGATTGAAGGAATTTTTGCGGCCTTTTTGTTGATTTGAGGAAGATCCTTGCCTACATAACGTGATCGTGGTGGCCATTATGATGCCTTAAAATAAAGAAGCACTCTAGTCGACCACCTGGGCTTTTCAACCTATTTCATTCTGATTCCTGACGTGTCCGCCCTGACCGACCATCTTGATGCTGCAGAACGACGTGAACAGAATGAAGAAGCTACTTGGGGAGGCGGCCAGCTCGTTAGCAGAAGGCACAGACGAACTTCAGAGGTGAGCATCAGCCATCGCCTTCGTTTATTTTCTTCTGAGTTGAAGCCCTTCCGTGCATTTATTGCGACCCAGATGCATACAATGCACGCTTGATTGTCTGCAACGATTTCAAAAAGGGCAGGCAAGAAAAGAATTTGAGGGTTTTCTGAAGGCCAAAGGCGTGCACAGGGAGCTGTTTGAGACTCGCAAGGATCTGGCAGCAGTGCGCAGCGCAAAGGTTGAGCTAGAGGGCAAGGTCAGCAGCGCTGAGAAGATTGTCGCTGGCCTCAAGGTACAGCAATCCGGTGAATGAGTGCACTTGCGCATGGAGGGAACGGGACATATAATACCCGCTCCGTCGTCATCAACCTCACAAAATCTGACTTTGCCGCCATGTAGAACAGGAACTGACATGCAAGATATATGCCCCCTGGATGAGACGTCTGGCATAATTTATATTTTCTGCATCAACTCCTGCAAATGGGTTGAAACCTCCTGTTGCAGGACACACTGCGGCGGGAGCAGGGCGCGGCGCGCGTGGCGCAGGCGGCTGCCGATGAGGCAAACGCGGCGGCGACGGCCGGCATGGCGCAATTTCGCAAGCGGCTGGATCGGGAGCGCGCGGCGGCCGTGCAGGAGACGGAGGCGCGGTGGCAGGCGCGGTACGAGGACTTCAAGAGCGAGTCGGTTGTGGTGCTCGCCAACAGCTCCAGCGCTCTGGAGGCACGCTCGATTGCTCTCTTTATAGTGTGAACAGAGACGTGCAGGCGTGCTAGAATGCCCAAAGTATGTTTGTCCCGCCAACATGATATGGGCATTGCAAATTGCTGTGGAGTGCAAATATTGAATGCCACTCCTGGGATGATGCCTGCGCGTGCGCACCCGGTACTTGCAGATCCTTCATGGGGACCATAGAGACAGATGGTGCCATGGTTAGCGCAGCCTCTGGATTATTCCACACTGGGCGACCTGGCACAGCTTCATGTGCCAGATGAATGCCTCTCTTACTCAACGTGAGGTGCTGTATGGTGCAGGCAGCGGAGGGGCAGCTCAAGCAGCTGAAGAAGAAGCTGGTGGCTGCGGAAGCCAACCTGCAAGAAGAGAGGCGCCAGAGAGGCACTAGGTGTGCTCCAAATCCTCTGGGCATCAGATATCTGAACCTCTCATACCGTACTGCCTGATTGAACACAAGTGTCCACCCTCACAAACACAAGCAAATGCCACATGTCAACACCCGACTCTTTGTCTTGGTAGTACTGCTTTACAGTGTTCAACCAAGGCGGCGATATACATGGATTGCTTCACTTTGTGCCACTTTGCACAACCTGCTGCGCTGATGCATTCACCACTGCACGCACATCTCAACGATGACACAATTTGGCTATTTCATAATGCTCAGGGCCTACCTTGCCCCAATTGTATTCCTTCAGTCGCATAACCTGCAATGAATGTGCAATTGCAGGGAGAGCGCTGCAAACAAGGTCATGGGCAACGCTGCAGCGGCGGAGCGGGACGCAGCAAGGAGGGAAATGCAGGCATTAATGAAGGTGCACCAAGCGGAGGTGAACTCGCTGAAAGAGGCGTTCGGCGCCGAGAAGCGCGAGCTGCAGCTGCATGCAGCTGCCGCTGAAGCCGAGGCTGCCAGGCTGGACGCTGAGCTGGCGGCTGAGCGGGAGCGCGCAGAGCGTGCCAAGCAGGTGGGCGAGCAGCTTTCACCCTTTTTCAGCTTCTGTCCCTATCCGTGCTGGGCGTCGCAGGAACAACGTGAAACAGGAGATTTAGGCATTAGAAAATACCCCTGTCTTTCAGTGCTTTAACGACAGTGCTTTAATGGGGCCACACAGCTCAACAGCAGCTCCTTGCGTGTGTGATCTTCTTGGCAACAGCTGTATGGATTGTACGGGCATTTTACAAGGACACAGGATAACAGTGCAGAGCGCAATTGCATGACTGCTTAACAAGCTCCTAGTCATTGAAATTCTTGTTGCCCAGCTGGCTCTGGTACCTTTGCATTCCAATTGCAGGTGTGATAGAGGCACAAACTAATGCTCGTCTCAACATCGGTGCATTGCTGCGCACAGGAGGCTATGCTGCTCGCGCATCAGCTGGAGCAGCACAAGGGGCGGCTGGCGGTGGCGCTGGCGGCGCGAGACCGGGCCGACGCGGACTGCGCGGCCGCTAAAGCAGAGCGCGCGGCGGCCGAGCGCGACCGGGAAGCCGCAGAGAAGGTGCTGGCGGAAGTCGTGACACAGCTGGACGAGATGGAACGGCGGGAGGACGGCGCGGCGCCGCCGGCCGACGAGCCGCCGCCGCTTGCGCAGCCGTCGCCGCTGCTGCTGCCGCACCCGGAGGTGCAGTACATCCGCCAGCCGGAGGGCGAGCTCGATCTCATCGCCGCGGCCGTTGAGAACGGCGAGCCAACCAGCCCGGCCGCGCAGCGGCCGAGTCGGGACCCCCGCCTGGCGGCGGGGGACGTTGAGCTGCCCGAAGCGGGCAGCCCGGCGGGCGCCTCGCCGGAGCCGGAGCCGGCCGGCGGCGGCGGCGCGGCCGCGGACGACCACATGCCCGCGCTGGCGGACTCGCCCAGGGAGGCCGGAGCACCCGAGCTGGCGCTCGCCGAACCAGCCGCCCCGTCGCCGGAGCCGGAGGCGCAACCACTGCCCAAGGAGAAGCCCCTTCCTGGCAACATGTGAGCAAGCACGCAATCTTGAATGACTCTTTCAATGCTGTTTAGTGCGGGTGTTGGATTCTTGCCTCTTGAGCACAAGGCCTACTGTCGTTCTCATTGCTGGCAACATTTATCCATAGTAATGTTGCTCATGGGGGACGTGGTTGTGGCTCAGGGCTGAGGTGGCTCCCTCGACAACGCACCCCCAGGCACCAGCTGATGCGACGTGAGCCTTTTCTTCTCAATCAGCCTCATCACTGCATGCATTGTTAGCCCATATTATGATATTTGCCCAATCAATTAGCCACATCAAGCAAAGAATGGCCCTGCCCCTGGTCTTGAGTGCTATGAACAGTAGTGTGAGTGCGGTATTGTCATGTGCGGGCGCTGCAAATTCTTGTCAATTGTCACTGATGATGGCAGCGGTGCACAGCGCTGAAAGCTGAAATGTCAAATGTGCCGGCGCTGGCCGCAAGTATTTTTTATCATGTCGCTGATGGCGGCAGCGGGATCGAGCGGTGAAGTGTCGTTTGTGCCGGCACTGGCCGCGTTATCATGTCGCTGATGGCGGCAGCGGGGTTGAGCGGTGAAGTGTCTGTTGCGCTGGCTGCAAGTTTCTTTTATCATGTCACTGATGGCAGCAGCGGGGTTGAGCGGTTGGGTGTCATTTGTGCAGGTGCTGGCTCTGCCAGAAGAGTGGCGCGCGGCGCTATGCTGATCTGGGTCCGCTCATGCACCTGCCCATCAATGACAAGGGCACCGACCTCAAGTGGCTCCATCGCCAGTGCCTCCTCTGGTCCCCCGAGGTGCGCCCATTGCCTTTCTCCTCCCTTGGTTGAAAGTCACCCAGTCTTCTGCCTTGTGGAAGTTTGGAAGAGTGCTGCAGGAGTGGCGTGCGTGATGGTTCAATCTTTTCGGGTCCAACCCGAGATAGTCTTATTTCATGCATCCGCCGTGCCTTGTGCATCTCTGGCAGGAAGTCGGGGAAGGGTCTTAGCTGACACCCTTCTTGGCCAGCCATAATTTCAGCACTCTGCAAGCACCGTCAGCACTGCATGCATGCCTTACACATGCCTGAGTCACAAAGCGGGTCCAGGTGGCAGGAGCTGCATGCCACGAGCGTCAGTGAATTGACAGTGCCATTATAAATTATGGAATACTGCGCTTAAATGGAAAACATGCGGCGTAGTCACATCCTTGACAACTCTGGCTCAGGCTCGGAAGATCTCCTGTCCCTGGCAGGTGGTGGAGGGATGGGTCAAACCCCTTTTTATTTTCTTCTGAAAAGATAGGTGGTCGAGGGTTGGGCAGAGGAGTTGCAAACCCCGTTAATTGATCCCCTGAAATATACAGGTGGTGGAGGGTCGGGGAGAGGAGCTGCGCAACGTGGCCAAGGCGGTGTTCCGCGGGCGCAAGATAAATTGCAAGGCCTGCCTCGGCAATGGCGCCACGCTCGGCTGCAACGTCAAGGCCTGCCGCAACTCCTACCACCTCCCATGCGCCCTCGCCAAAGGCTGCCACCTGCAGGCGCGCACTCTCTCGCCCGTTTCTCGGCTGGATTTTTTACTTTTGTATTCGCTGCAGGTTAGGTCTTCAATTTGAGCAACCTCCCCTGCGCCCTCGCCATGGGCTGCCACCTGCAGGTATTCCCCTGCCTGATGCTTTTCTTCTGATTCTGAACGATATTCAATGGAGCAATCTCCCTGGTGTTTTCGCCAAGGGCTGCCACCTCCAGGCAAGCACTATCAGGCTCCTTGCTTTGATTTTTAATGTGATCTTCCAAGATCATATACCAACCTCACCCCTCGCCGAGGGGCTGCCACCTGCAGGCGCGCATTCTCAAAGCATTCAAATTTTTTATTTCATTTCATTTACAAATTGAGGAACCTCCCATGCGCCCTCGCCCAGGGCTGCTCGTCATCCTCATGATCTCCGTCTCACATTGATGGTTTCTCCGGTGTTCTTACAGAACGCAACGGTGCCGTATGACATGTCTTTGCTGCAAGTGGCAAGAAACTTCTCTGTGGTTTACCCGACTGCACTGCGCGCACTTAATGTGGGAGGTCTGCTTGGCAGCAAGCATGGATGACTGACCTTACCCTGTAAGAGATGACCAGGATCCTGCAGGTTGCCAATAATATCTCTGTGGGCCTTTGAAAAAGAAGAAAATTGGGTGTCTTGGAGTGGAGTGTAATCGCCCTGTACTGTGTGCAGGAGTGGAAGGTGTGGTGCCCCAAGCATGCACCCAGAGCCCCAAGCCGGGTGGCCATGGTTCTCGGCAGCGGCGGTGTTGCCATGGATGCTGATGACATGAACTTCAGCGACAAGGACAAGCAGGTCCGCCTCTCACTGTAAATCTTTATGCCTGTGTACAATTGTTAGCTGGTTAGAATGCTGGTGCACAGGGCTGCCTGGGGCTTCCATATGGTGCCGTCCTGACATGTGTTGTATTTATTGTTTGGTAATTTGTGCGCAGGCTGCGGAGGTGTCTGAGCAAGAAGTCGCGAAGGAGCCTCCTAGCGCTGTGGTGGCAGCGCCAGCCGGCAAGAGAAAACGGGCGGCGTCCTCGGCCAAGTCTGTCGCCGCCGGGTCGCCGGCGGCTGCAGTCGAAGCGGCAGCGGAGGCGTCTGTTGCTGCTATTGCTGAGCCAGAAGACCTTGCTCCTGCCGTGGACTCGGCCGCGGCTCCGGCCGAGCCAGAGGCGGCTGTGGCCGATGCTGGGTTGGCAGCCGAGAACGCCCCTGCTGCCCAGCCAGCGCCAGATCAGGCGCAGGGCCAGACGGAGCAGCCGCCGCGGCAGCTGCCGCAGCCGCGGTCGGGGCGGAAGCAGGCCGCCCCTATTCAGGCGCCAGCGCCAGGTCAGCAGCCGGCGTTGGTGGCGCCGCCGGCCGCCGTCGGCCTAGCGTCCCGGCGCGCGGCCGCGCCAAAACCGGGGCTATGGTCGCGGCTGGCACCCAAGGCGGCTGCGCCGCTGGCCGCTCTGCTGGCGGCCCGGGGCCGGCAGGACGCCCCTGCCGCGCCGGACACGCCCGCTCCCAGCGCGGCTGGCCCCTCTTCGCCTCTTAAGATATACTCCCCAGGTTCACGCTCAGCCCCAACATAAATTCATGCAAAATGAAAGGCTTTGGAATTTGTTAGCGTGACGTGTGATTGCGATGTTTGGTGAGTGTCACTTTGCACAGCTGCACGCCAGGCATTTATCGAACAAAACGTTTTGCAGTAAGCACAGAGTTCATCATGCGTATCGTTCTAGGCATGGTCATCTACTCTACCAAGTTTATGAGGTTGTGTTTGTGGTCCTGCAGATGGGCAGGGCATTGTGGAGCGGCTGCTGGACACGCTGTCTGAGAAGATCGGCGATGAGGTGACAGAGCAGCACATGCTGAAGGCCAGGAAGCTCAAGCGCTTCAAGGTGTTTCCTCATGCCACAATTCTCCATAGCTTTCATAAGCATGCTCAAAATTATCTTCTAGTCAATTGTCGTCTTGAAACAGCGCATTGATGGACATTTGCGCATCCCAGTCACATTGTGCCGGTGAGCTTTCTCATTTCAGAGCAATTCTGCACTTGTCCTGCATGCGGATGTCACTCAGGGTACATCCAAGGATCGAATAGTATTGCCTTACACAGGAGAGAGCGCATGCGAGCTCGGAGTACCTCGCCCAGCCATCCGAGCCGCCGTCTTTGCCAAGGGCGTCCGAGTGCGACAGTACACGCGGTGTCCCCCTGGTGCCACCGCCGGGGGGACCCAAACGCCGCTCTGCGCAGGTGGGACCCAAGCCAAGGGGTCCGCAGGAAGGGGCCCTGGAGCCGACGCTGAAGCATCCGGCGCTCGCGGCCGTGCTTGCATCCGCCGCGTCCGATGCGCCGTCAGCCGGGACAGGGACTGATGCCAGCGGCATGACTGGCTCCGCCAACGGTACAAACATTCTCCGTCTTTTGAACACAGTACAGTCCTTGAGTCAAAGAGCTCAACTGCTCCTCTTCTTTGGTTGCTCATTGGAACTCATCGGCTGACGGGAAGGAAACAAAGGCGGGATGTCTTGTTGGGAGGAAACAGGAGGCACAGCAGTGCATCTGCCAGCGTTTACAAGATAAAAACTTGCCACTTTGCTGCATGCTGGTGTGTCTAGATACCTGTGAACCCCTGCAAGAAAACCCCATGTTGAGGGGTTAAGATGCGCGCAGGCAAGGGCCGGGCGCGGCCGCAGCGCAGCCGCAAGGCGCCTGAGCGGCTGGCAGCAATGCCGGAGGGGCCCCAGTGGCTCAAGCATCCCAAGCCTGCCGCAGCGCCCGAGGCACCCATTGTGGTGCGCCCTCAACTCTCCACCTCTTCAAGTTCTCAGAGGTCTCAGGCAGAGGTCTCAGGTAGAGGTCTCATTTTTTATAATTGAGAGGTGTGACTGCAAAGGCTGATAGGTAAGTGATGAAGCTTTCGTGAGTGTGTGTTATGAGGAGGAGCCAGGTCACAACAAATGTGGTCATTCTGCGCAGGTGGACAATCTCAACGGTGTGGTGGCAAAAACCGGCAAAGGGAACGCAGCCGGCCGCAAGCGCCCAACGGACCTACCCGGGGATGGGCAGCCCGAGCCAAAACCCGCCGCAGCGCTGCCGCGCAAACGCGCATGCAACTTGCCCTTGACGCAGCGGAAAGACCTGGCCTCTCTGGTTGCCAGCTGACATTTCATGCTCCAGCCATAAAATGCACAGAGCGGGAGGACTAGAGCATTTTCCCAAGCTAAGTAACTTGATGTGCTTGTAAGTTGATGGGTTTGTGAGCCAGGAGGCCGGCAGATTGCACAGGTCCAAGGTGGAGAAGCTGATTTCCTGAGCAAAACTATTCTGCAAGGTTTTTTTTGCATTGTTTGGTCTTGAAGGAGGTTTAGGGTGTTGGGTTTGAGAACTGCTTCGAAGGGGGGCCGCCAATGTTGATGGATTGTTGAGATGATTTCTGCAATGGAATGATGCTGGCTGCTGTGCTTGAGGGAAAGCTGTGCAGCACATGGTACAATGTTTGAGAGGGCGTTGAGAAGCACAATGCTGAAATGCTGAGTGCACGCCAGAGACAAGTATCTCATCAAGAATTGCAGGGACAACCATAGGACTTCTTGCGAGTGACATGTAGGCAGGATTAAGTCGCTTGCTGGACCGATTTTGTTTGTTGTGGCATCGAGTTCAGAGCATTGCAAGATATTGGAGAGGTGATCTATAGGAGCTTGAGGTTCTTTGGCACGCAGTGCTTATTTTGGCGCATGCAGTACAGGACATATGATGGGAGATGCAGTTTGATGTCATCCATAGGACACAATGTAATTCAATTAAAAGCACAACAGTCCTTGACTCGGTTAGACCTATAAGTTCTCTCATGAGTTGCTCACAAACAGTCATGGTGACTGCAGACCCAGAGGCTAGCACTATTAAAATAGCACAAAATTTTAGGCAGACAAGATCTGCAGAGGCCTCCCGGGCAACACTGCATGCATGCATGCATATCGCACAGATCACAGTAATAATAATACACTTACAGGTCGGCGAACCCAAAGCCAAAGGCCATAGTACACAGCACAGCTATTGCTACTATCTTAACACTTTCTCACAGTCTGTCTAGATATTTCATACCTTCACAATTATCAAAGGCACAACAGTCCTTGACTTGGTTGGCCTACAAGTTCTCACATGATTTGCTCACTGACATAACAATACCTGCAAAACTAGCGGCTAGGAGTTTCAAAACTCTACATAATCTCAAGGGAAACCAGATCTGCACAGGCCTCCATGGCCAGCACACATGCGCACAGATCGCAGTACAGGTATAGCCACCATTCTATCAGTTTATCAGAGTCTGTCTGGCATTCTCAAACCTTCACAAGCAGCTGTCTCTCTAGAACGGGGCATGGTTTTGATATTCCAATACAAGCTCATTTCATGCCTTCAGGACAAGATATACCTATGTCTCTGCATCTGCGCTGTTATCACCTGCCTGGGCAGGCACCTTGGGCGGTGTGGCAGCAAAGAGCGAGCTCACTGTCTCCTCCAGCATGCGTGCAAGTGAGGGCGACCAGCAGAGCCTGCGTGCAGCAGAGAGCCTTCAAGTCAGACACCACATTTGAGCCGGAGAGAGTGCACAGACACGCCGCGCAGTGCGAGCAGCAAGAAAGGAGGAAGGTTCCCTAGCAATTCAAACATTTCATAATTTATTCCATATTCAGGGTTCCCATGGCACACAGCCTGGCGCGGTGTGCATGCTTGAAGGCTCAACGTTGCTGACAAGACTCCCGATTGTCAAACTCTGGTGTAAATTCAGGATTCAAATCAGTACCAATTGTAAAAAAGTAGCAAGAGAAGCGACATGCCTGTCAGGGGATGGGGTTTTCAGGTCAGGCGGGCGCAGCTGGAGAGTCACTGGGGTGCAGCTACTAGACGGCTGCTGAGGATCCATCTCGTACACAATCTCCTCATCCTTACTCATGTCCTCATCATCAGCTACTGACGCTGCATCTGCCATGCAGCCAATGACCTCTGCCTCTGCACCAGCGCTCCGCATGACAGACAACGCCTCATCCATCTGACCCTCTTCCTCTAGATTTCCATCACCTGCCTGCTGAGTCAGCGGCTGGCCCTCTGACTCCTCATCCGACGGACCTGCTGCCTGCATTTCCACCTGTACGTGCACCTGTGCTGTGCGCTCGTCTGCAATCCCTGTGATAGGGATCTGCTGCATCTCACTCGTGCCAGCGCCCATCTCACGCCCTGCTGCTGTCTCTGCGGCCTCTGAGCTGAGTGGCGCGCAGTTGCCGAGGGACATGGACCCGAAAAGCTTGTCGGGGGTGTCTTCGAATTCGTCCCCGGCTGACTCCGCCGGGCTGAAGGCGCCCAACAACGCCGTCTGCTTGACCACCCGCTTCCTGCCGCCCTCCGGCCAGAACGCGCCCACCTTGCCCCCGTCAGCCCCATGTTGCCCCCCGGGCCCGGAGGCCGCCGCCTTGCCGCGCAACTGCGCTGTCAGGCCGCTCGTGGCCGGCTGAATGGGCATCTTGCCGGTGCCTGGGGCCGACGTGGAACCGCTCTCTTCCCGTTTTGCTGCACCGATCCTCTCTCCAGGTTCCAAGGATGTCGCTGCGTCAGGTGGGGGCTTGCTGTGACCGGTCTCTGCTGGTGCATGCTCCTTGCTGGGGTCTGCAGATGCGGCTGCGGCGGGAGCGGGCCTGTCAGCAGGCATTCCTGATCCTGCAACGCTGTATGTTTCCTCTGTTGACAGGTCTGAGCTCAGGCTGAAGGCAACGCGGCCAGAGCCGCTGGTTGCATTGGCTGTTCCTGTGGCTTCTGCACGTGCGGCATCTGCAAAGGGAGCAGGCAGGTCAGCAGGCGTTCCGGTTCCTGCAATGCTGTATGCTTCTTCTCGTGACAGCTCTGAGCTGAGGCTGAAGGCAACTTGGCCAGAGCCACTGGCTGCATCGGCTGCTGCAGCATCCTCTGTGCTCACAGCGGTAGCATCTGAATTGCGGGCGGGCAAGCCAGCAGGCGTTACTGTTCCTGCAACGCTGTATACTTCCTCTGGCACCAGCTCTGAACTCAGGCTGAAAGAATCGCGGCCAGAGCCACTGCCTGCATGGGCTGCTGCAGCATCTGCATTGCAAGTGGGCAACTCAGCAGGCGTCTCTGTTGCTGTGATGCTGTACTCTGACTCGGGCCACAGCTCTGAGATCAGGCTGAAGGGAACACTTCCAGGCTTGCCGCCTGAATGATTCGCTGCAGCAGCCGCCGCTTTTGCTGCTGCAGCCACCGCCGCCCTACCTGATGCAAGAATCGCTGCATGAGCTGCACCGGCCGCCGCCACGCGCGCTGCCACGTCATCAGCCGTCAGAAGGTTGCGTCCCAGCCACAGGTTCAGACCTCCGTCGTGCTGGGGCTGCACTGGTGGCTGGGGTGACACCGACGGGATGTTGCTCAGCACGCAGCTGGATCCCGGCTGATCGGCCTCGCTGTCCAGGATGGCGGACAGGCCGATGCGCGGAGTGCGCGGCTGCTGTGTTGGCGGCGGTGCATCGCCGCCGCTCAGCTGCCCAGGTGCGCTCTCAAGTTCACTCGAGGACCCTGCCGCACGCTGATCCTCTGTAGCGGAGGCACGCGAGCTCCCTGCAGCGCTGGACCCCGCAAGCCGGGAGAGCGGTGCTAGCGCGGCCTCTCCCAATGTCACTGTCTGCTGGATGCTTGGCGGCATGGCCGTATCAAGCACGGCAGCTGGCGGCAGCTGTGTTGCGGTGGCTCCCGGCTGCGCTGCAGCTGCTGGGCCTGAGGCTGAGGGGTGCTCTTCTGACGCTTGCTCATTGCTGCCAGGCGGGTGCCCTGCAGCGTCCGTGGCTGAAGGGGCGTCCAGGCTCTGTATTGAGAACATTCCGCTGTCGCCCCCGCTGCTAGTACCGGTGTTGCTCCGGTGCGTGGGCGGGGCGCTCTTTAATAAATCCACATGCCCCTCCAGCCACTTCTCCAAGGGCTTGCTGCCCGGTACGGGCTGTGGCGACACCGGCCGCATTGGCACGCCTCCCATCTGAGGTGTCAGGAGGAGGTTATCTGTCGCCACCCACTCCTGCGGCATCATGCGCTGTTTGTATCTGGCCTCCCGTGCCGATGCGGCCGAGCGCTCCACACTGCCTCCTTCAGCAGCGGCGTCTGCTGATGTGCTGGGGTGGCCGCTGGGCACCCAAGCAGATGTACTCATCTGCTGCACGCTCTCATCGAGCGCCAGGGCCAGCATCTCTTGTGTGATGCCTGATTGCACGTGCTCTAGGCCGGCTGGCGCCTCTTTGCAGATTGAGAAGCGGCCGACGCCGTCGATAGCGGCTGCGCGCTGCTGGGCCATGGTCTGCTGTGCAGCCCTGAGGAATTGCGCTGCCCTGCGATTCCTCTCAGCCTCACTGTTACCCTGCATGTGCCAAATGCGCCTCAACCAATGCACTTTTGACAATCATGAATATTCTCAAACAATCATATCCTACATACGGATGGTACCATAACCATCTGGACCTTGGAAAATAATGCATCCCTTTCCGATGTTGAGGGTGACCTACTTCTCTGGGCATGCATGCCACATGCCTGACATGATAAGATGCACAATGGATTGGACAACATAAAAATATCACACAGGCATCCTGCCATGGCAATGTCTGGCCGGGCAAAATGCGTACCTCAGCGCTATCTGCTGGACTGATCCCGCACGTCTGCCCATTCCTGGTGTCTTCATGCAGAGCTGCCTCCAGGTGCTCCTCCTCAGTGCCACAATATTCCTCTGCCATGTCTGCCCACAATCCCTCATCGCCTGCCTGCGCATGACTGGCCTTTCCAGTTTTGGCTGCACCTGCATTTGTACCACGGACAGCTGCAGTGCGTTGCAACAGCCGCCTCATATCTGATGAAAGCCGCCTCCTGCCGCCCTGGCCTGTGGATGGCTCTGCAGCAGGCTGAGCAGTCTCAGAGCTTCTATGCATGTCGGCCTCGCTCTCTGACTGCTTGGTGGGCTGACCATTGGCAGACCCTTGCGCCTCATCGTTTTGGCTGGCCTCAAGGTCTCTGTGAGAGCCGCTGCCAGACTGGGCTGTGGCATCGGCGGATGTACTGCCCTCAAGTTCAGTTGCTGACTGTGTTGAGTCAGAGACGTTGGTCCTGGCAGAATCCATGTCTTTGCTGGGAGCATGGGGCCGTCGTTGCTGACGCTGCCCCCTGCGCTGCAAGTCTTCTAGCCGCGAGTGCACCTCTCCTGCTGGAACTGCATGCACCAGAGAAAGATGAAGAAAGCAAGCAAAATCAAGAAACACCACAAATGTGTCAGAGAGGGTCTCAATACACACGATGCTCAGTCATGGCATGGCATCTTGATGACTTGTCTGCATGGGTTTGGGAACATCAATCTATATGGCAACATTCATGACACCCAAGAGCGCCAAATGCATGCACATAAATGTCATGGGAAGGGCTGCATGCGTGCCTGGCAGTGACAGAATGCGTGGAGCATTGTGTGCCAGGAGCATCTGAGAGAGTGGCAGGAGGGGGACCCTGGGGGTTCTGCCCCTGAGCGAATGGGGTGCATTGTCCATTTGGGGAAGCTGCAGCGGTGCCTCATGTCTGCCACCATTCTCTGATGAGGCCTCGTCTGATGCTGTGTTGCCTGAACCTGCATGCACAGCATGCCTCAGCACTTACCCAATGATAAGAAGACATCACACATGCAACCAGGGTGCCACATGGTGAATAAATGGTGGCATGCATGGGGGCACATGTACTCCGGCTATGTCTCATGATGATGCTGCAGCTGATGCCATGTGCCTGCTTACTGGCAGTGCATCTTCAGCCACAGTGCACATGTATCATTTTCATAAGCACATAAAGATAGTCAAGGTAAGCAAGAAAACGGTGTTCCCTACTGCACATGAACATGAGGTGGCTGCCCTCACCCTGACGAGCAAGAGGTCTGTCTGCAGTGGGCAGAGCCGGCACTGGAAGTCTAGGGGACCTGCCCCTGGGGGATCTCAGCTGCTGGAAGCGTGGAGATGCCATGTTGCTGGCAGAGCGTGGTGTCTGGGGCCTGCTAAGCCCTGAGAAGGCCTCATCTTCGCTCCTCAAACCACCACAGAGTTCTGTACCTGCATGCATCAAGACAAGGCTGATTAAGGGGGACAAGCATGTCAATTACGAATGCAATATACATACTTTAATGTAACTCTGGACAGTTGTGTTATTTGAACCCACTGAGCTGCTCACTTCTAGGAAATTGGTCTGCAATGGTGGAACAGCCTGGCGAAGGGAGCCTCATAATACAAGAATAGGTATAATTTGCTGCAGCTTCCCATATTCAATGCAACGGCCTTCCATAGACCGATCCGATATGCAAGAAATTTGTCGAAGCAGGTCATGTGGAGGTTCAACCTTGCTGGCTGGCTTGTTGGAGATGTCGTGCCTCAGCTCGTGGACTTACACCCGGCCCGCTGCAACGAGGCACAACAATTGAATAGCATACAATTTGGGTGAGAAGCACCGCCAATTATGTATCCTGAACTTTGGCAGTGCAGCCAGCAACGCGCAAATGCTGTAGAGGAGGCTTCTACATCACAGAATGGTGACTTCAAGGTCAAATAAAAATTCTCAAGTGATAGAAGTACCTCGTGCTCCACCGTTTCACCGTTTTAGGAGGCTCCCTTCCCGCCATTGGACTTTCTATAGATAAAGATTCCGTTGCTGTACTTGTCAGGCGTAGTCTGTATGGATGCGTCGATGGCCTAGAACGTTACATAGCTGCGAACAAGATTGAATTTGGTGGACTTCATGCGCTTACTGCCTGCAGCTGGCTTGTAGGACCTGGGCGTTCCTGACAGCTGTGCCAGACCTCGGTTGCCTTGTGCGTGCTGCGCTCCATGTTCACCCGATGTTGGAGATCCTCGCTTGAGACTGCATTTAAGGAGTTTTGCAAGTCTCACCAACGCCTCCTGGATTGTATTTTTGATTGTCTGCAAGCTGGAGACTGGAATTGCCTTCCGTGTTGTGCTGGCACGGAGCACGCCGGGTTGCCTGAACAAGACGCCCTGAGCAGCCATCAAAATTTGTAAATTCGATGGCACAAATCAAGGCAGGAGTCAGTTGGAATTCTCCCTGTGTATTGAGTGGATTTCGTACTTATGTAAATTGCGATCCTGGGCTGCGAATCCGTAAATCAAGTTGCCAGCAGTGCAAGATAGAGCTCCCATGCAGTCAAGAACGAGAGGGGCCGGGGCATCGCAGGCCCAACCCAGCGCGTGGGGCCTCGCAAGGTGCGAACAATTTGCTAATATCATATGTGTGCCTGTAATTTCAGGCACTGGAGCATCCACAGTGTTTCCTGGATACTTATCACTGTGCACTCAGTTTCTGATGAAGGGCTGAAAATTTTTGCAGGGAGCAAGGCGTTTTGAAGAAGTGGCAAAATGCGCACCAAGATTCTTCCAATGGAAATGGTGATCACAGATTTGAGCGTCTGGAGCAGCAGGTTTGAGCTCTCAACACAGGCATTGAATTTTATGATTGCTTCATTTCCCCATATCAGTCTGCAATATGTTTCGGTATTAAAACTGTAGATCATCGGTTTGCGTTATAGCTTCCGCTGCGGTGGGTGTGGCAAGTAGAGTGTATTCTCATCACGGCATCCCATCAGCATGGTTGTGTCCCATGATCACGCAGCTGCGGGAGGCCATTGCGGAGAGGGACGAGATCCAGGATAAAATCAATGAGTACGACGCATACGTCCAGGTGCAAGTCATCCAACTCCCTAGCGCGATAGACACACACTTGTTTCAGCATTAACAAAAATTAAATTTTGACTGAAGCCCGAATGGGGCTGGCCTTGCTTGCATTTTGATTCTCCGGAATTGGCTTGATCCACGCACGACTTGGAACTAATGTGAATCGAGCTGGGCAACTGCAATCAAACGTGCGCCCTTTTATGCCAGGGCGTGCGCGACTACGAGACAGAGCTGCGCGCCAACATGGAAGCTATGGAAGCTGAGCGCAGCCGGGAGAAGCAGCAGCACCTGCGGAGGGCGCAGCAGGACCGTGACAGCATCGAGGATCTGATTGCCAAACTGGACGCCGCCAAGAAGGACAGGTCAGTCCTGTGCACCCGTCCTTGTGCTGGCACAGGGATATAAAGTTAGATGTTAGTGAATGCTGTATGAATGAAAAAGCTACGTTCGTCTTCTCTGTGAAGCCTGACATGCTCCAACTTACTGATTACCATATGCAGCAAGTGCTCCCACTTGTAATGCTGCATTTGTGCCCAAATGTCCAGCTGGCTCTGGCATAGACATCTATCGTAGTGGGTACCATGAAAAGTCTCAATACTCCTAGCAGTGTAGTCACAAGAACCCATCGGGGATGTCTGCTCTGCAGGGAGGAGTTAGAGCGCGCAGCTCAGGATGCCGAAGCACGGTGCGAGGCTGCAACCAAAGCCCAGGCGGCTGCGCAGGAGCAGGCATCAAAGGCGCAGGACGATAACAGGTGTTGCTGCCAGATCACTCTCCAATCAGAGCAGTTTACAGTAGTTTGCTCATTTTTTTTCCCAAGAATATGCTCAAAAGCTCTTCTCTGGACCTTGGCCCGTTTGACCGTGCAGGTTATGGCCCCTTGATGATTCAACCAGATAGAAAGCAATGTTTTTGTGCTGTGCTACCAAGCGCTGCAAATGATATGCTCAGGACATAAGTTGAGGAAGAGAGAAATGGCTATGCAGGAAATTGGGGAGCAGAGTGGAGGAGCTCAGCAGGAAGCTGAAGGAAACAGCTAAGGAGAAGGATGACTTAGGCGCGCATCCTTGGGCACCTTCTGCACAAGACAGAAGAATTATTCTGAAGCAGCTTACTTGATTGTAGTCCATACCCACAAATGCTGTAGACGGCTTCTTCAGATAGCTGTTTTGTCGGCGTTTTCCTGGTCTTTACTGCTGGATCTTCATGGTCTTGCTGGAGTCTTCACCATGACGCCAATCAATCAGGGCACAATATGGATTGCCGACGAAGCTTGCCTTATGTGGCTGGGTGTTTGGCCATACTTCCTGCTCTGTGTCACTCCTGACTTGATGTGCTCATGGCCTGTTGCAGGTAAGAAGTTGGAAGAGGCGGAGGAGGATCTGAAGGCTGCCACATCAGCGCTGAAGGAGGCTGAGGTCAGCGACCCTGCTGACAACTTTGCGATGTGGACAGTAACAGCTTGGACGCACATGTCATCCGGGCTTGGCTGTGCATGACTCTTTGCCACTTATCATGTGTGGAAGTTGTTGCAGGATGTTGTTTGCCGCAAATGCACCTCGCGCAAAAAAAATTCAAATAGTTGCGGCCTGTGAACGCTTACATGTTGCTGATTGCATGCAGATGCCTTGTTCTGCATGCATTCCATTGTCATGATTGCAGTGCAGGGTACCGAAAGTACTCCAGTAAGGTATCACTTCTCTGGTCATGAGCTGTGTGGCCTGATCAGGCGGAGATCAAGGATCTGAAGAAGGCGGCAAAGGAGGCGGCGGCAGCTGCCAAGAAGAGGGAAGCTGCGCTGAAAAAGGCGGAAGCTGCCACGAAAGAGGAAGCCGAGGCGCTCCAGAAGGCCGAGGAGGAAGCTGATGAGCAGAAGGACAGGATTACTGAGCTTGAAGCTGACGTGGCAGCCGCGAAGACTCACGTGTCCACGCTCAAGGGGCAGCTTAAGACTGTGCGTGAGGCCAATGCAGCTTCTGGTGAGCCTTCAATGCGATTCCTTGCCACTCCAAGCGGTTGAAGAAAGCATATTGGTCTTCTGAATCCGTCACATGTGCATGGGCACAGAAATGTGAAGTATTTCTTCTTATTTCCGGCCTACCGTGTTTTTGAGGCAGCAAAGGCTCAACATACGTCAGCTGTCCTTTGGAGATGCACTTCCAAGCAAGCCTTGCGGCAAGTCGCAATTGCTCACAATTTCCGACACTTTTTTTTGGAGATTACGATCTCTCCACAACTATCCAATAATGATGTTCTGAACCCTTTGTCACTGTCTGGTGTCCGTGCTCTGCTTGAGCGTGTGCCGCGCAGATGCCAAGGTGGCAGAGCCCGAGCATGAATTTGAAGAGGGTGGAAAATATAAAAGTAAGGTCATTGTTCCTCTTTACTGCACTCGCCATCTGAGATGGAACATTTGCTGTGCTTGATCTTTAAGTGAGTGAGAAACCCCACAGAAGGTCATCGCTCCTCTTTACTGTCCGTGCTTGATTGGAGTCTTCCCTGCGTAGAGGCCAGGCTGGCAGAGGTGGAGCAGGGGGCAATTCTGCTGGAGGACAGGCTGGCGGCCATGACACTGCGCGCAGAGGCGGCCGAGCAGGAGAAGGCGAAATTGGCCGAGGGCCTCACGCGCAAGGGGCACGAGCAGGAGGAGGCCAGCGACGCAGCCCTGCAGGCACTCGCGCAGAAGAGGTGCTGTTCTGGGAAATTCGAGATGCACCTGCGAAATTTGAGCACGCATTGATGATTTGGGGCACCTGGCCTGTGTTCGGCCTGGTCTGCTGGCAGGCGGGTGCCGTGCGCATGCCCTGTATTGCCAACACCAACATCTTTGCCTTGTCTTGCCCATGTGCAGTCAAACCATGTGAGTGCCATCGGGAGTGCAATACCCTTTGTTCCTTGAGTATGGTCCCAGTCTGTTATCTGGTTTTTCCTGATTAGTGAGGCAGCTGCTCTGGGCAGGATTTGACACGGATGTGCCATTGAAGTACGTCTGTATGCTGCAGAGGCTAGTATGCTGAGCTGGCAGCAATTGTTTCAGGCAAAGCATTGCGTGTCGAAAATACAGACCAATAAATCGTACGTGGAGATCGGTAATCTCTGATATCCTTCTCCCCTTTTGCAGCGAGTCGGAGGAGCGGTTGAAGGCGGCGCAGGACGAGGCCTTCAAGCTGCACGCCGAGCTGCGCACCGCCGGTGAGTACAGTACCCGCATGCCTTCGCATTTTTCAAATAAACTCCTGGACTTGTGGTAAGCGTCGTGGTACAGGAGGCCTCAGGACTGTTGCCATCATGCACTGCTCCTGAGGCTACCTGAATCACGTCCTATACCAACGAGTGAAAACGGAGTTTACGTGCTTCCACCATCACACTTGTCAGGCTGAGTTTGGGCACCTACTGCACACCTTAATCCAGGATGTCTGTAGCCTGGTCCTCAAAACTAGATAATCTTGACACTGGAGACCTTGTTTTCCAAGGAGAACTTGCCCTGGCATGGTATTCTGCAGCTTCCAATGCTTTGGCAGTAAATTCACGCTCTTTTTGTTGATTTTGCGCAGAGGAGCTGCTGGCGAACGAGAAGAGGCACAGGAAGGATGCACTGGCAGCTGAGTCTGCCGCACTGAAGGCCAAGGAGAGCGCCGAGGCTCGCGCGCAGGAGGCCCTGGAGTATGCGGAAGAGTTGGGCCGGGAACTGGCGGCTGCTGCCGAGGAGACAAGGTGTGCTTCGCATGCCTGCACAACTGTCTTGCAGCTTCCACAGCTGTCTTGCACACTTGTTATGCACAGCTCTCGCGCGAAGTTGTCTCCACTGACAATTCTACCGGGCTCTTGTACATATTCCTTTCTGCGCTTCATGAGGGCTCTGTGCAGACTTCTAGAATGCATCACGCCTTGTTTTGAGTCTTTCTAGCCTCACCTTCTAGCCTTATTAACCTCAGGGGTTGGTTGGAGCTGCATTTTGGACAGTCAAAACTTCATGATGGATGTGTTGGTAAGGATGAGGGTTGCTGGACACAGGCTGGCAAAGGAGGCGCTGGAAGCTGCGAGGGAGGATGTGGAAGCCGCGCAGCAGCTGCTGTCTAGCACCAAGGAAGCTGCTGACGCGCGCGCTGCCCGGGCTGCCCAGGCGGAGCGCGCTGCCCAGCAGCAGGCCCGCGAGGCCAAGGCGGCCGCCAAGGCCGCCAATGAGGAGGTGCGCTTTTTGCTTATGACCCTGTTATCATACTCCTCTGCCCTTCTTGCCATGCCAAGCGACTGTCCTTGTCCCAGCTTCGGGCCAATATTCATCACATGTCTGTTATCTCACGCGTCCGCATCTCCGCTGCAATGGGAGAATGATGCTTGAGTTGCTGCTGGATGCCAGTGACCTCGTGAGCCAGCAAAGCGCCGAAGCAGAAAGGGCAAGATAGTGCCATTCTCACAGCAATCGGACTTGCTCGTTGCTCACAACCTCAGCCAATGTCACAGATTTGGCTTTACAAAAATTTCCAACGACGTTCCTGTCCAATGGCGGTGAAACGACAGTGTGCCTTTTCTGCTGCAAGCTTTGGGCTGGTCCAGCCAAATAGGGCAACAAGTTTGTACAGAAAATATTGCATCCCCACTCATACTGCTAACTTCCTCTTGTGCAACCTGACTCCCATTCTGAAATGGAGTCAAATATCTGACGCTCGCGCAATCTCCGATGCTGCAGGCGCAGCGCACCAAGAAAGTGCTGACGCAGACGTTGAGGGAACGCCCCAGGTCGGCCGCTGCCGGCCCGGCCGCAAACGGCGCCCCGGCTCTGCCGGCGCCACCCGTCGCTGTGGTGGAGCATATTGAGGAGGAGGTTATGCTGGTGCCTGCCGCAAATCGGGCCCCCCGTGATTCCCTGGCGGATTTCCAGGTGTGATGTTCTCCCTCTTGTTTCCAGATCCAGGCAGTAATCACCTACACTTGCCATTCATAGGTTACAGCTGTCTGTACATGTATTAGCGATTTGTCTGATTGCCAATCTGTGTGGCGAGCTGTGCCGACTCACCGGTTTCTTGGCTTGCAGCCTGATGGAAGGAAAGGCCGTGGCAGTGGTGTGTTTGCAGCCCAGTAGAACTCTTGCATATTGACAGATCCCCTCTTTTGTCTACGCCCTTGATGTTCTCAGGTTTGTTTCCTGTAGGATGCGCTGGATGCGCCTCTTCCAGAGGCCCAAGACACGCCGACAGCTGCTGACGTGGACATGGCGGACGACGCGAATGCCGAGGATGACTACGACGCCGAAGAGGGGGATGACGACACCGAGGAGTCATTGGATGGCGGGGATGCTGACGTGGACGATGAGTCACCGGCGGCCCCGGCGCAGCCGCAGCAGCCGCCGCGCTCCATTATGAAGACCATCTTTGGCCGGCTGCTCGGCCGGCGCACCTCTGAGGTGGGTAGCCTGACTAATTGCCATGACTCAGCAGATCTCACATGCACAGAGCAAGGCGCCGGCTTTTGGATCGAGGGCAGCCACCAGCGCTTGCAGGACATATGGAATTTTAGGGGGCCTATCATTGTTAACCTTGCTGTGTATTTTCAGGGATTTTTACAGATGCCTAAAATTAGACCGCGAGAAGGTCCTGGGGCTTGAAGGATGGGTGTTCTGTGTTCAGGCACCCAGCGCAAGCAAGCCAAGCAACCTGGGCTCATCTGCATTGCCATCTAACTTGGACGCAGCTGCCACCCAGACTCCCAGCGTTGCTGTGAGTGTTCTGTCCTGAAATGTTGTCTCTAGATCCTTGAGTGATGAAAACTTGTCTTGCATGAGCACTTGTTTTATGCAGGTTTTATGTATTCCCTCAATTTGTGCGCTTCTCAGATAAAAGAAGGACCATGCGTGTTCTTGTGATGTGATCATGTCTGGATTTTGCATCCCTGCAGGCCCCAGAGAGCAAAGAAGAGCCCGCATCTGAGCAGCCGAGGAAAAAACGTGGGCGCCCTGAAGGGCACAAGACACGCACTGCTCCTTCGCCAGATCAGGCGCCCGCTGAGTCACCCGCCCGCCACACCCGCGCACGTGACACGCCCACCGCGCCTCTAGAGGTAGGCTTCCTTCCTAGATCTCATATTCATGAGTGTTTCTCAGACCTGATCAGCCTCATTGGCTGGCAATAAATGTTCTTTCATCCTCGTTTTGCCTCAAGCACGAAGGAGAGCCACTCCTAACATCTGCGCGTGTCAGGTTCTCCATGCTGCCGCGTTATATTTAAAGATGTTGGCCTTGTTTCGACATGCTCGTGCTGTTTCTCAGACACCTAAAGGCATTGACGCTGAAGCAGTTCCAGCCATTCCGGCATCGGTGCCTGTGCCAAAGCATTCCACTGATCTTTGAGGGCAGCGTTATCGATGCTGAAGGGCATGCAAGCGCATCAGTGGCAATCTTGGTGCCAGCGTGTCTACATAAAATCTGTAGAGAGCTCCACGGATGGTGCAGCATCTGTACATGCGCTTGAGTACAAGTGTTTTTTTTCCATTCTATCTGCACAAAAAGATCACTTTGCCGGCTGTGAGTGCGCATTATCTTTTGAGTCTGCCCAAAGCATCTGCAATCTTATTGCAGGTCGAGAATGAGGCCGCTGCAGCAGCCGAGCCTGATGAGGCGCCCCAAGAAGAGAAGGAGGAGGCACCGCCTCCGCAGACCAAGAAGCGGGGCCGCCCGCCCAAGGCCAAGCCGGCCACCACCGAAGCCACCGTCGACACAAAGGTGACAGCCCTCAATTATCCCTGCAGCAGTCTCTTGAATGCTTTGCTGCAGTCACTTGTCATTGTTCCCATCCCAGTCTGCCATGTCCTATATCTATGCAGAAGGCCTCCTAGAGGGAGAAAATGGTGTCGTGTCCTATGACCCTAGCGCACAAGCGAGTGTTTTCTGCAAGAGTTTTCTCAAGCACAGTAGGTAGATGACCAGCCTGAGCATTAGTGCTGCGTGTGTCACTGTCAAGTCTGTTGCTGCAGTAACTCTAGCAAAGTCCTGTGGTGCTTTTGTGGCACTGGCACAAAGTGGGGCCAGTGTTTCCCTTCAGGGTGCTGGAGCTTGCTAGTGGTACGCTAGAGGACTGCAGCAAAGCTTGCAGGCTGGCAATGTGCAACCTCAGGAACTCCTGCTATATCACAGATGCGCAGCGTGGGAAAGTATTAACGGAACATTTTCTCTGCCCAGGCGGGCAGTCGGGCCAGGCGGCCGCGGGCAGCCGCCAGCGCACAGACCGGCATCACAGCAGGGGGGTCCCCGGGCCCCTCAAACGCAGGAACCCGCCGCACACGCGTTTTGAAGGACGTGGCCGAGGGTGAGCTTCCGAGAATTTCTTATTTATGATTATGTTTCTTGGGAAGTAGGTTGCCCTCAGAATTGCTGCAGTGCTGGCGGGATTTCCAACGGGGTCGATATGTCAAAGGGGCATTGAAGGGGCATCAAAGGGGCATTGCAGCTAGGTGCCCCTTCGGGCATGTCAAGACACTGGAGTGCAATGCTTGTTGAAGATATCTGTGGTGATGCCAGCTGCTTCTGGAATGTCGCCTGGTGCCTTGCACGGGTCTGGATGGCCTCTTAAGTCCGCCCAATCTAGAGGAGCACCAGAGAAAATGGGGCCAAAGAGATATGGCCTGCCCAAATCCATATCGAGCTGCAAAATGAGGGGCTGAGGAGCTCGGAACAACAGCAAATTTGCAGATAATTTGGAGTAGAGACTAGGAGTTCTGTTCGCATGCGCCTGCGTGCGGACCACTCTAGTTGTGCAAGGACAGCCTGCTTTGGGAACAGCCATGTGCAGCTATGTACAGCTCTGCGATGAGGCTGATGTTGCCCAACGTCCTCATTCTCACCTTCCGCTCTGCAAATCTAGTTCCCACATACCAAATCTGAGGGATTAGAGGAAAAGCTGCCATGAAACTGAGTCGGCGCCTGTTTTTAGCTTCCGACATTTTATGCGCAGAAGGGACCGATGAGGAGATCGAGCAGGCGCCGCAGGCGAAGCGCAGCCGCAAGCCGACAGCGCGCAAGGCGGCGACAGAGTTGCCAAAGCGCGCGTCAGCCGCAGCCAAGTCTACTGCTCAGAAGGCGGCCACTGAGGTCGCCAGGCAGGCTGTGGCGCCGGCTGAGAGCGAGGTCGCTAGTGGGCCGGTGTGCAGCTCTTGTTCTCTACCTCTCTTTCATGTGTTGAGAAAATCAAGACCACACGAAAGATGAGCAGCTCTTCATAAACTTTCACATTGTCTGTTCGCAGCAAAGCAATGCCATGGTTTGTATGCAGAGTTTGTCACTCTGATCACGATGATGAAAGCACCGGAGCATCCATGTCACAACCAGAATCAGAGATCTGACAGTCGGCTGATGTACGATGCAGGCGCGCCGCCGCGGCCGACCGAGGAAGGCGGCAGCTCAGGAGGCGTCGGCAGCCACGGCCGCCGAGGAGACGGCGTCCGCGCCGGCCGGCCGGCGTGCGCCGAAGCGTGCGGCCGCCGGGGACCCGGCACCGGCGCCGCCAAGCCGACGCGCCCGCACCGCGTCCGCCAAGGACTCCGCGGCAGCTGCTGCACCAGAGGAGGAAGCTGCCGCCGCAGGAGAGGAAGCTGCCGCAGCGGAACAGATGACCGCCCCACAGGACGCCCCAATCACAGAAGGCATGCCCATATCTTTTGGCAACACTGATGTCGCTTATGTCCTCAACTTTGAAACATACAAAAGTATGGAGCATGACGACCGCCCTACTTGCTTGTCCAATGGGGATGAACAATTTCCGTCGTGCAGAGGTAGAAGCGCCAGCAGCCCCGGCCGCAGAGGATGAGCCAGCGCCGGTGGCGCCGGCCCCGCGCCGGCCGGGCCGGCCGAGGAAGGCCGGCACGCCGCAGCGGGCCGCCGCCGATCGAGCGGCTGCTCGCATCCGCGCAACCGCGCAACAGGAGGCGGCCATGTCTGCTGAGGAGAGGGCCTCAAAGGACACCGGCGGGGCGGAACCTGCTTTCCCGGACGAATCTGTTGCTCCTGCATCAATTGGAGGTGTGGTCCCTTGCTGGAATGTCAAAGGTGCAGCACTCAGTCGTTTTCTTTGCTTGCGGCTGTTTAACTGTAGTCTATGCCAAGCACGCAAAGCATGAGCCTGTGCATGGTGGCTCGGCAAAGTCACACAACACCGCTCTGGTTGCAGTACTCTGCGTCTCAATTATCTGCGCAGCTCTGTATGCTTCTGACGAGACACCATCGCTCTGCCTGACAGCAGAGGAGACGGAGCAGGCGCCGCCGCCGAAGCGCCGTCCCGGCAGGAAGCCCAAGGCCGTCCACGGGTCGGCCCCGGCCGCGCCCGCCGCGCCAACGGAAGCCGCGGCTGTGGCTTCCGCTGCCGCGCTGGGCGCGAGCGCGGCGGCGTCCGCGCCGGCCGCCGTTGGCCTGGGGAACACCGCAGCGGAGCCGCCCGGCGTGCGCAGCCGCTCGGGCCGCATCCGTGTTCCGCGCTCGGCCGCCGTGCTCGCCAACCAGCGGCTGGCCGACGCGGCCGCGCACCACGAGATGTGAGCTCATTGGGGGAGCCAGATATGTCGTCTAAGACCTCGAGGTCCTCCTCCTTGGCGGGAAAATAGCGGCTGTAAGCCTGAGTAGTGGTGATGTTGTGGTGGCCGATAAGTCGCCTCATAGTCTCTAAACCCTGGCTTTTTGCGGCCCCCTGTGTCACAAAAATGACTTTGAAGGTGGAGCCTGGGGAGTTGGGCATTGCAGAAGGGACCTGTGTTGCAGTTAGCTGAGCGTGAGGGGTGCTGGGAAGTGGCACTAGCAAGCAGAGTAGTGGGTTGATGGATTTGCTTGCTCGGGGCACCATAGAGCCTTGGCATGCTATTTTTGGTAGGACTGACCACCAGACCCTGAAGAGCCTTCTATTTGTGTTATTACTACTAATAGGTGTAGCCATGACTTTCCAGGCTTGTGCATGAACATGCCGTATGTGACGTTGACACAGTGCCCACCGGGCTGCAACTTGTTGTGTGGCATGTGACTGAAGGGGTCCACACTTACAAGTGTAAGGTTGCTTGATGCATGCAGCTGATTACGATTAGCAATAGCAAGTCCGGGCCAGGACTCCTTCGGAAGCTCCTAGGCCGGCCTGACCCATCAGCGCTATAGCTAGCGCCGCGCTGGTGGACATGCAAATGTGACCGACAAAAGAAATGTCGAGGTATTCTTGTGGCAGGAACTAGCTGCACAAGAAATCAAATCACGTCACCTGTCAAATGTCGCACTTGCTCAGGCGAGATCTTGCATGGGCACGGCAGAGCCTGATCAGGCTATCCTCCCGACAGATCCTCCTTTCGGTGCAGCTGCGCTTCTATTTATACCAAATTTTGCCACTCAGCGCAGACCGCAAGGCATTGGGTAAAATAGAAGCTGCAAGACTGATCCGTGAAGATACGTGTCTTTGTAACCACATACACATTGCCGCCTGACTGCCTGATCTGCAAGGTAAAAGCCAGTCTCCTTGGTGTCAATTACCAGCTGCAACACCAATGTGCCGATGAGATATCTGTTTTAAATCTCAAACGGCAACAACCATATCATTGAAGTGGTTACCAGAAGCGGATTGCCAGGACTGGTGATCCTTCTCATCCGTCAACCAACGCTGCTGCTGTGAACAGGGTGTGGCACAAGTTTACATCCAATGGAAGGTGCCCACGAGGAACACAATGGGCTGGCAAAAAGAATTGCGCACAAGCTTCACCGCAAGCACGACAAGGAGGATGATCAGAATGGTAAACCCTTGCATGATGGACCAGCGCCGCATGCTCGGCATCACCGAGTCGAAGGGTGCGACAGCTCTCCCCGTTGTAAAAACACAATCTGAATGCCATTTCAAGCGGTTTCTAACAGCTCAAGGACTAAAAAACCTGGACACCTGCGCACCATCCCGCAGCGTCTGTCGTACTTGATTGTCACAGCCCTGATAATACAACCGATCCTTCAGTTGCGCGTGTACCGCCTACAGGTACGTGGAGTCTGGGGTGCACGCTGGATTCACGGAGGTTTTGGAAAGCCTCAACCAGAAGGAAGTCTTGGACACCATCTCCACCTTGGTCAAGACCCAGGCCGTTGTCGGTGTCCAGGCTGCCTTTCATGAAGGTAAGCCTCCCCTACCTACATGGCATTCTTGATTTTCCTATATATCAGGTGTCATTCACAAATGCCGCACAACTGTTGCCAGACTTGTCCAGGATTCAGGCCTCACCTACTGCTCTGTACTGACCTTCGCTGCTGTAGTTGCGGTTTTTGTCAAGTGTGTGGCACATCCTCAGTTTCTGCTCAAACAACAAATCTTCTTGTGGCATCTGCTGAGATGAATCTCAACCAGTGAAGCCTCTTGTCTGTGTGGGAAGACATCAATTGTGCGCTTGCAAATTATGTGGGTGCTGGCTAGCGGGGAGCGGTATAAATTGTAAGCACCGTTCCCACGGTGGTTGATTGGGTCTTGCTTGATTCTGGCGATTCCATGAAGGGGTATAAGTGTGGCTGCCTTCAACTGCAGGTTGCCTGCAGGACGCACCTTGCATCTTGGCAGGAAAAGCGTGTAATAATCATAATAATAATTGCGTGCAGGTCTGAACATCCTCGGAGATGAGAAGGGCTCAGCCGTGATTGGACATTTGGTGGCTGCGCAAGCAGCTGTCTTGGCCCAGTTTGCTATCACTCCCATGGGCCGCCAGGCTGCACGCGATGGCGCCACGGAGGCTGTGGTCGGCTCATATGTGCGCTCTTCTTCTCCCTGTAACAGCTTATTTGTTACTTTCCACCCCTCTCCAAGATTAGTTATTGATCTTCAAGATTACGACTGGCTTCTTCAAGGAAGGCACATGTATGTGAGAATGCCTGCAGCTCCCGGAAGCGCAATATTTATCATGGCAATTAATGTTTGTCAATTGGCCATTGCCATCGTGCTTTCTTCGCCTGCGGGAATGCCAAGGGTGTTGGAGCGCTTTCACAAGCACTTGCGCTGCAACGCATCCGTCCTTGCCTTTTGTCACTCCCACTGGGATTTGTGTCGATGTGGCCCAGGACCTTGAAACCTTCAAGGAGGGACCTTGCCACCATCGGCTGAGCGCTGTGCTGGAGTACTTACTTTGCAAATTGACTAGATTGAGTTTCTAACAAGTTGACAAAATTGAGATCTTTACAAGTTGAACAAGTTGACCATGCAATGTGGTCATTTAGTGCTCCTGGGCCAGGCTTGTATTGTTGTTACATGACGTGCACTTGCAAGGCAGCCCTTCCTTCTATCTCCTGGCGCTCGCTCTGCCTTTGTGTCTGCATACCTCTTTCTCTAAGTTGTCCAGAGAGCAACAGCCACTGATGCCCTTGAGTGGCAACTGCTGCGCACAGGATGCGGTGGAGAAGAAGTATCAGGATTGGTACAAGAAGAACAAGCTGCTGCTGATGGGTGGTGGCATGGGCGCTCTGATCTTCCTGCTGCCAGTGTTCCTCGCTCTTTGGCGCTTTGTCCTCTTTGGCCTTGGACCCAGCTGGAACGAGTGCCGCTGAGTGCTTGTGATGTGTACTCGCAATGGGTATAACATCGCTTCAACAATATGTCAGGGTGGCAGCGATAGTGCTTTCTGGCACCTCTGAGATAGGGCAGAGGTCTGCACCTGCCTAGCAGCTTTGGGCAGCAAACAAGAGACTGGGGAGTTTGGCCGAGATCCTGGCCCAAAGTCCCTGTCAGAAGGCTGGGGTTGCTCCCCCCCGGTATGCGTTGACCCTGTTATGGCATCCGCAGACAGCACATGCTTTCTCTATTGCGCAGGCTCCTTTGATTCTGGAAAAATGGGTTTCTAGGCTTTGCCTGGGCCCCTGGAGGCATTTTTCCTTTGTAGCTAGATTGATCGCCAGTGTGTACCTGTATTGCGTAGTCAGCTAGCGTTAGCTAATGTCCCTAGATGGTGCTAAATGACGATCTGAATTCGCGCAGTCACCTCAGTCCTGTACAGGAAGTAGTTCTGTGAGCTCCGAGGTCACCTACGATAGCTATAGAGCTCTGCACTAGATCAAGATACGTAGCTTACAATTTTCTGGCAGTTGCGACTGGGTTGTGTCACTGTGTGTTATAGATCCTGGGGTTGGTTCTCAGCGCATTGAGCGGCCATTCTTGATCTACCCCAGTGACACGTGTGCGGAACGTATATTCAAGAGAACAATTACTAATCGGTCAGCTGAAGCTTCTGAGGATCATCCATAATGTCTATGGTGTGTACATTTTGATGTCTACTTACATCTTGATGAAAATGTTTTCCGCCCCGACGGTGAATGGTAATACTTCTGTTGCACCCAATACATTAGATAATCCAAAGGTCACACTTAAGATGTCAACAACACTGGCTTTTGCGTCTTGCTTGCATCTGCGTTTCATGCATGCAGCAGTTTCCTTCTGACAAATCCTGGCTCTGTGCCGTCTATATCCCCCGGAAACCCTACACTCGGAAGCTGATCCCATCTGTCGACTTGCTGCGGTCGCAGCAAGTCAAAGGAATAATAAATTCGCAGAGATGGTGAAATCTATATTTTTGATAGGTCAGTAGGCTATTAGCCTGCGTAAGTAGGTGTAATATAACAATTAGTATTGTCTGTGGCGATCACCTCGCTCTACAGCTAAAAACAGCAAAGGCAGGTCCGTAAGCCAGCCATCCATCATCATCTGATACAACAACTTGTTATGCCTCTAATATCATCTTTGATACACATTCTATTGTACGACTTGACTTGATGCTGAACGAGGGCTTCAAGGCAAAGCTTCCCTTCAACTTCTTCCAAGTGCTTTCCTTGCTGCTGGTTATGGAGCCAGCTCATTTCGGACGAATTAGGATGCATCTCAAATCAACGTTAATATTACTGCATTGGTATTGATGTGAAGCTCATTAACTGTGGCAACACTGGACGCTTAGGCATCAATGCTGTTCTCAAATATCTGTACAGCTGTCTACCATTTTGAGCAATGTCCTGGTGCTGCTGCAGGTACTAGAAAATCTAGGAACTGTAACATTGAGAAAGGGGTATACCCTGTGGGGCATCGAACAGCAAGGCTGAGCGTGGCGAAGGGAGCATTGAAGAGGGGGGATGCAGTCCACAGCAGAGGCATGAACAGCTTCAGCATGAGAGACCTGTGCCATGCCAGCGGCTCTGGCAGAGAAGCGCTGCCTTGCACAAGCTGGCAGCCACATAGACAGCCTGGGCATCTGTTGGCCCTCCAACGGCGAAACAGGAGGCAGCACAACCGACTGAACAATGCTATTTGCCGGTAAGCTTGTTTTCACGCATGTGGCTCCTCCCTTCTCCACTAACTTCATAATTCAAGCGCATTCTCTGTGGGCCGGCTTGGGGAGGGAGCCAACTCTTGCTGCTATGTGGAGCTTTCAGATAAGGGACCATCCTATCTTGAGGCTGCAACGGCATCCACAAGGAGAGATGGTCCGGCTAGGGTCTGCTTCAGTTAGCCGCACTTGCCTGGCCCTTGCGCATCCAAGATACCAGACACAAAAATACCAACGGAACAGCGCACGCATGCAGGGCGGCCACGGAGGTGCAGGAGCAGCAGGCGGCCAGATCAGGCGCGGGGGGAAGTAACGGGAAAATGGGCGCGCCTGATCAGGGTACGGACCGAGAACTCCGGCGCAGCACCAGCGAGGCGCGCATGGCGGTGGCGGCCAAAATATCGGCTGCGCGCGCGTTGGCGCGAAAGCTCTGCGATGAGAAGCAGGCGGCAGTGGCGGCTGCCCAGGCCGCGGCTGAGCACTCTATGGACGAGGAAGAGATTGAGAGGTGCATGCACTGATGCACCCATAGATGGCACTAGCACATTCGTTTTTTGAATATTAAGTGGCCCACACGCTCACCTGCTGCCGTCACTGAAAAGGTATCATAGAATAGTTCAGAGTACCTGCATCTTGCCAAGGCCTCCTTGTGAGCCATATGCGATCGGTGTTCTGAAGGGACAATTGCACATGGATTCAAATTGACTTTACCTCACAGCTGCTCTATGGTGCATGCAGGATCCGGCATTCGGTCGAGGCGGCGACTGCCAATGCGGCAAAGGAGGCGGCACGTGCAGACGCGCTGGCGCGAGCCGCAAGCAGAATGGAAGGGGGGGGCCCTCTGCTGCAAGATGTGGATAGACTGAAGGCATGCTCACTGGTGCCACAACAACAATTGGACTGCAGCGATCTATCATCATGGTCCCTTCTGACTGTTGCATGTGGACAGAGGGCACAAAAGAGCCGCTTGGGCAATGCCTGGGCGCTATTCTATATGCTGGGGCCCTCTCTGCCGTCCTTGCAGCATTGCTGCTCTGTGGGAAGTGGTGCACAGTTGAAAGTCATTGAGGGACATTCCATGACATATCACTGAATGTTTGAGTCGGGCAACCCAATCCTAGCAAATCACAATCAATATCTTACTTACTAATATCTGACGAATGGAACGCAGGCGGAGAACAGCGCGCTGCAGGGGCTGGTTGTTGACTTGGCGGCCAACAAGGCAGAGGCGCGCGCCAAGCTGGCACAGCTCAAAGAAAAGTATGAGCACCTGCTGCGGGGGGTGAGTCATCCCTCACAACCTATTGCCCCCTTGGCTATGCCCGCATCGTGCACTCGAGAGACTGTGTGCACATGCGCTGTGTGCAAGCAAGGGGTTTGGCTGATATTTCCATGTGTTGCTCATATAAGAGGAGACAAGATGTAATCGCTGGTGCTGAAAGCCCAGTGTCCCAAAAGTCTGGCATGCGGATTGTCATTCAATGAATGTGATCGTTGCATTGTGAATTGATGGATGCAGAAATGATGCAATTGGCTCAAGGGGCATCACCGGCCTTTGATAACTCCGTTGCTTTATGGAAGTTGTATCTCAATTGCCTGGATGTTGTGCGCAGCCTGGCTTTAGCACGATGGATGAGATCATGGAGGAGGCTGCGGAGGATGCAGAGGCGGCTGTGGAGAGCGCGCAGCAGCACAGCAGCGAGGACATCGTCAATGTGAGCCTCATTTATGCATTGCTGAGTTTCGCAAAGCTCACTCTTGCTTGCTTCTCTGTTCGGTGGTTTGCGCTCTGCGAACCACCACTTCCATGCACCCCTATCAGAAAGACACGTGCATGCCCTTCGTGACCATGTATAATTTATTATTATTACACGCTTCTCCTGCCAAGAGGCAAGGTGCGTCCTGCAGACTAGCTGCACTTAAGCTGCCACAATCCTACCCCTTGTTGGACTCGCCAGATCCAAGCAAGGCTGACCATGTATGACCTATGGCAATGTCTCACAGTGTCCTTCTGACTGGGAGCATGGGTGTTCAGCAAGATGTTTCTTATATGATAAACTTGCTCCTCTGTGGCAATTGTGTGCCTTGGTGTCAACTTAAAAAGTCCGAATATCTGGCCATGTCGGCAGGTGATGACGGCGTTGGCGGTAGCCAGGGAGCAGCTGCACCGGAAGGAGAAGAAGCAGCCGCGCGCGCTGGCCGCAGCCGCCCTGCAAGAGGGCAGACGCTGCTTCAACGTCCCAGAGGTGCGCCGCTTCTGATGGCCTTCATTTCTTTTCTCATCTCGTTTTGTATCTTGCCACTGCGGAATGTGGACTGTTTTGGCTTGAGGATACTTGCGTGCGCATGAAATGTCCAGCACGCTTGCAATTTTGCACGGGTCCTGTTTTAATGAGCGCTTTGGTAAGAAGCACTTCTGTCTACATCCTGGGTTGGTCTTGCCTGTGCTCATCATACCGGCTATAACATATGTGCTTGAAATGTACTGTGAACTGTGAACACATGTTGCACGGGGGTGACTCTGTGTGGGCTGGTGGGCAGGAGGGCATCCCAGTGGGCAGCAGCGGCGGGACACTGTACTACAACTCTGCAGGGGCCATGCCGTCCGGGGCAAAGCCTGTGATGAAAGCAGGCATCGACCGGTGCGTGCTTGAGCCTCTGCTGTGATCCTTAATTTTTAATAGGTTGCTCTCATTCACGTGGATCGTCTCCGGACAGGAGTGCATGGGCTTTTGCTAGCTAGATGTAGCTTGCTGACTAGATCATGTTGCAGGAGTGCCAGTAGCTGCAGGCATGCTCGCAGTTGTCACCAGTCTAAAAAAAGACATCAGGGACACCATACCCTTGTGAAATGGAGTAAAGAGGATTCATCGAGCCGCAACATTTTAGCAGAGGCTGATAGGCAGCTTATGGGCCAGGGGGTGTGCCTGGGATAGGGAGTCTGCGATTGGATTGAAGGAACAGTGCCTGCACAGCTGTCTTCATTGTTGGATATCCTGGCCATTTAGTCTCACTTGAACACTTTGGGGCCTGCATGTGCAGGTGGGAGCGGCTGCTCACACTGGAGATGCAGCCAGCGCAGGAGCTGCGGGGCATGCAGGGCGCTGACTGGTGGAGCCTAGAACTGCAGCTCCCAGAGGTCAGCATTTTTGCTTCCCTACATGCATTGGCAATCACCTCGCTCGTCATCCTGTGCACTGGCCTGTCCGAGGGAAACCAAGCTGATCCCCTTGGACAGGCCACTGCACAGGATGACGAGCGAGCTGATTGTTTCCATTATTGCTGCAGACAAGTGCTTCACACTACCCCGTTAGTGAGACTTACCTTGCAGATGTACGTGGCGTTATCTGCCAGCAATAAAAAATTGCATGGATGTCATTTTGGGCAACTAATTCCAACGATATTCAATGCCCAGAAGTACTGGTTCTTGAGATGGCTTGCAGATGATAGATTCAGGCGCATGGAAATTTATATATGAGCTCAAGGACAGAATCCAAAAGCGCACTAAAACTGCATGTGTTTGCGCGCAGGACACATTCCAGGTGGATTATGTGGTCATGGACGCCGGCAGCGGGGTGTTTGACAATAACGGCGGCGCGGATTATGCGCTGCCGCTCGTTGGCGCCTCCACCGAGCAGCAGGTGCTGCAGCGGCGCGCGGCCGCACAAGAAGCCGCAGAACGGGAACGCCTCGCGGTGCGTGGATACTTCATCTAATAGTAATAAATATAATGCTCTTATTGTAAGATCCGTGGCAATCCACCCTGGCAGTAAGGCACAGTGCCAAAATAATAGAAGGGGCTGTTTAGGCGCAAGGAATCCTCAATGAGGCCATGACAAATCCCAATTATGCACGTGTGCGATGATATTGAGGGGTCTGCTCTACAACCCGGCTTGGGCGCATCAACATTTGAGATTGTTGGAAAATATACTGCCACAAAGTCACATTACTAATTAATTAGTAAAGATTACTGTTGGTGCAGGAGTTGGAGGCGGAGGAGGAGCGGCTGTGGCAGGAGAAGTTGGAGGAGGCCCAGGGGCGCGCGCAGCAGGAGAGGGAACTCTACCGACAGATCAGACTGGTGCGGTCCTCCTTGCACGACAAAAAGTGAAGTATTTCATCAGTTTGATCATGATGGTACGCTTTTCCTGCCAGAGGCAAAGTTCATCTGCAGACAAGCTGCAGGCAGGGGCTCCCGCATATCCTACCCCTTGAAGCGACTTGCCAGATCCAAGCAAGACCCAATTGAGCGTGGGCACGGTGCTCTGTATTTGTACCGCCCCCTGCCAGCTGGGACCAGTGCAATGAAGACAGCAATCGATGCAGAGGAAGGCTTGCTCTGTGTGGGCGTGTTTGCTTTCAAAAGCCATGAGAGAAGTGTCTACTGTTGTGCCCTGCTTGTGAGTGCACTGCTTCAAAGCTCTGAGCAGGTACCACGCAATCCACAGTCTCAGCCCTTTCTTTTCTTGTGTTCGATTATCGCAGGAGGCCCCAAACATTGCTACGTTTGCTGTCAAGTGCCTGCTTACTGTTGATAAACACACTGCTGTATGATGATAACACAGGAGGAGATGTTGAAGGAGGCGACAGCAATAGTGGCGGAGAGAAGGGGTCCGGAGATATCAGCGCTGCGCACAGAGCTGGGGCGGCAGGGGGTGTTTGCCTGGGCAGGCGGGCTGCCCACAGCCGGGCAGCGGGCATTTCTGGCCTACAACAAAGCCCACGGGCCCCTCAGGTGAAGCTCCAACGTTTTCACAGTTCCTAACTGGCTCCCAAACAAAGCACATGCCGTTGACATCTCAGGGTGTTTTCAGGGGAAAGGGATTTTTTGTACTTCTGGTGATGAAATGCGACCACCACAGTCAGGGAGTGGGCTGTGCAAGCTAAATCTATCGGGTTTCCATCATAGGTCTGTAGTGAGATGATGCACTGCTCACATGATGTGTGACTGTCACATGTCAGGATGCGGGCCATGTAATCTAAAAGCAATGTTTTGATGCCATCTGCGTAAGGGGTGCGACATGGCGAAAGCAGGCATTGGGGGATTTACCAAAGGGGTGTGTTACCTGTGAGCAGGCATGCCCGGGATGTGGTGCTGCACATGAGCCACGACGCCTGGGTGGAGGAGGAGAAACAGGACATCCCCATGGCGCCCCTGTCAGACTCCGAGGTCAGCGTCTGCAGAAAGAATCAGAGATGCCGTGAATGCAGTAGCAGGCTCAGGTCTGATGGCAAAAATAGGAGTGTGATTTCTTGCAAACACCATTGGCTACGCCACACCCTTTCTCAGCACCCTGTATGTAGCATGGCTTTCTGAAATCTCTGTGCAATTTCTCAACAGGATAGCTGTGCGCATTTTACATCGGACGGTGCTCAATCAGGCCCATTTGACAGTAGAGACCATTGCAGAGACGTAGAGTGTATCCTCACGAGTGTGGCGGCATGTGGCAGGTCCAGAGGTATGGGCTGCAGAGGGAGGGGTGCGATTGGTGGGCGGCTGAGGTTGATGTGCTGCCATATGCCTTGGTTGTGGACTGGGTGCTCTCTGACAGCGCCCTGGCTGCCTGGGACAACAATGGGCAGCAGGTATTTAACTGTGGTGTCACTTTCTTCATGTCAGATTTGTTGTGATGCATGGCAGCCTGGTAGAAAAGTGGGCAGCAGGCATTCCTTGGTGCCATCAATTACTTATGTCATTATAATTGATGCGTGGCCCCCTGAGATTACAATGGGCAGCAGATGGTTTTAAGCACACCTGAAGTGGTCGCATGCAACCTCGCAGACACAGTTGTTGAAGTTTGTATTGCAGGGGGCTGCAAGCTTGCTCTTTGTCAAATCCTTATGTTTCCTTCCCAGGCCAGGATGCACTTTGGAGTGCACACATGTTGAACCTGAGAACATGCCATACTGGTCAGGATCTCTTAGAAATGAATTTGATGAGGGGATCATTTCAAAAGGCTCTAACGCATGCGCGCAGGACTTCCACAGCGCGATAGAGGGAGCACTGAGCGACGAGGACTATGTGTCGGAGCTGTACGAGGCAATGCTGGAAGAGGGGAGCGAAGCGTTGGAGAGGGGTATGGAACTCACAGCGCAGCGCACCGTGCGCAAGGCCAAGGTCAAGGTGAGTCCCTGGCTTGTCTCCGCCGCCAGATGCTTGCTTTGCACAATCATACAACGTAGAAGTCACCAGCACCGAGCGCCCTCCCTGTTCTAAGACCTGTGTGTGCCATGATAGCCTTGCTTGCACCTCTAGACATGTCCAGCCTTGTGAGTATCTTCGAGCCTGGGCCTGACCATGCTCTACCAAAGCTAGGCAGAGTTTTGGTTGCCAAAAACACCTTCGCTTCAACAAGAGGTCCTGAGCATGAAAGCTGCTTGTCAGCTGACGGCAACAATTGAGGTAATAAACCTCGACTTAACAAGGAAAAACTGGATTGTTGGCACTTTCTCAGGCGGCTGCGATGCGGAAGCGGCGGGCACTGCAGCGGCAGGTGCTGTACACGCGCCCCGTGCGGCCGGCAGCCGGCGAGCAGCTGACGGTGTTCTACAACCCCGATGCCACCGTGCTGCGCGGGCGGCCAGAGGTGCATGAGATATCTTGCGTCGTGCACTTTCCTGACATCTCTTGTTAGGTTTACTTCGCATATGGATGTGTCTGGATCCCAGGGACCAGGCAATCTGAGCAAACAGAGGCACCTGACTGCAACGCAGGAATACCAGTATGCGGCTGTTTGTATATAGCCCTGCATTACATAGTTTGCATCAAAGATGATGGGTTCTTTCTGCGGATGTGAGACTGGAATTCTCCATCTGTGGGACGGAGATGATGTGCGCCTGAAGAATGCCCTTTGGTAGCTGCAGGTGTGGGTGCGCGGCAGCTGGAACCGGTGGACCCACCCGGAGTGTTTCCTGCCGCAGCTCATGCGCCCCTGCCTGCCCGGCGCCACCGGTTTCCTCCAGGGCTCAGTCCAGGTACTCTGCACATGCAATTGCGCACTACAATACTATTGTGTAGATGACCCCGTCAATGACTGGCAAAGTGCATAGATGCTTCCTCTCTCTGGCTTTGCGACATATTGTGGGATCTATGCTAAAAACGGAGAGCAGTGCCCCTATTTTACGTCCTGTAAAGGGTTCAAAGTGTCCGACTGCTTCGTTTGCAAAGCTACCGTGGAGACCAGGCTGCAAATGAAATGTGCACAAATATTTCCCTGATCAGAACACCCTTTCAATCACAGCCGGCCCCTGCTGGCCACAGCCCAGTCGGTGCACTCAGCGGCCTCGGAGCAGCACCGCTTGCTTAATGGCATGCCGCATTCAAATACAAGTTCAAATGCAGGTGTTGTACAAGTTGAAGTTTGAAAAAAAAAATCATGGCGCAGGTGCCGGCGGACGCGTGGAGCATGGACATGGTGTTCAGCGACACGGGCGACCTGCACGGGGGATTCTACGACAACAACTCTGGCGTCGACTACCACGCGCCGATTGTCGGCTCAACCGTCACTCAGCCGCAACTGCGGATCGCGCATGTCTCCGTCGAAATGGCGCCCATCGCCAAGGTGCTCTTTCTTCACTTCTGTTTGGTCTTTGGACCAGATTTGCGGAAGCTTGTGGCAGCCAGTGCAAGGAGCTATAGCAGATCTTTCGTTTTTACCGTCCCGCGGCCAACCAAATGGCGCCCATCGCCAAAGTGCTTGCTCTGCAGCTCACTTGTTCTCACCTGGTGGTTAATAGTGGAGACATTTACGATGAGGCCTGCTGGTGTCGCAAGAGCAAGCAGCAGTTGCAAATCTTAAAATCAACATATGAGCAGCCGCCGCCAAAATGCCACATGTGTCCATTTGATTAACCAAGGTGCCGCGAGGGTGTCTTGTCCTGTTTTGTGTTGTTGGGCCCTACCATTCTATCTTTTCTCTGCCAGGAGGAGTGTGTCTCTTTCAGCAGCTGACTGTTAAGCTTGCACTAGACAACAACATACTTTGCTTCCCTAGATATAGTCCTACCAAGATACCCTGCCAGAAGGCCAAGAACCATCAATCTTGCATTGTATACCGTGCGGGCTGTACTAAATCAAAAGGGCGTCTTGAAAGAATTGAAATGTCCTGTGGCAGGTGGGCGGCATGGGCGACGTGGTGACAGCGCTGGCGAGGGCGGTGCAGGAGGAGGGGCACGAGGTGGAGATCGTGCTGCCCAAGTATGACATCATCAACTACGATGAGGTTAGCCATTTCCTAAAAACACCTCTTTTTCAATATCAAACCACACACATGCCCGAGACTGAAGTTCTTGCATATCTGCAGATGCAAAATTGCATCCTAGTGTTATTTCCCGGACGCGCCAATGCAGGAATTTGTAATTTTGAAGTCTTGACACTGCCTGTCTTGACACATTTTGTCTTGACATGGGTGGCAGCGTCAGTCACACTCGGTTCCAGTGGGCTGGATCTGATGCCTGAGTCAGAATCTGAGGGTAGCAGCCAAGCAGGATATTCGAACACGCACAGATATCCTGCACAGATGACCTGTTCTGGCGTTGTAACAGGGACCATCTATTCTGGCGACTGACATGCATGGCCTATTCTGGCGCGGTGACATGCATCGTCTGTTCTGGCGCATTGGCATGCATGGCCTATTTTGGCAATAGTGTAAATTTTGCATGTGCCGGCTGCGCAGGTGCGGGGCCTGCGCCTGGTGAAGGACTTCTTCTTCGCGAACGTGCAGACCAAGGTGTGGGCCGGGGAGGTCGAGGGCGTTCCCACCACTTTCCTGGAGCCCACCAGCGGCGCATTCTGGGTCGGCTGCATCTACGGCAGAAACGACGACGCGGCGCGCTTCGGCTTCTTCTGCGGGGCGGCCCTCGAATACCTCAAGCACCACTCGCCCGCCATGTGCGCCCACCCTTGCTAGGGTTTGTTTCTGAGGGGAGGTGAATTACTTGGCAATGCAGCATTCTTCTTCCCAATGTTTCTCCTCGGAATATGCAAATGGCTCCCTTTGGAGCATGGTGCAGGCCGGACGCAGTGGCCTGCAGGGGAGTGATATATCTGCAGTTTTTCGTCATGTACACACTGCTCCGCAGATATTTGGAGTTGACTTTGATTTGTATTTTGCAGGCCGGACATAGTGCACACGCACGACTGGGCGACGGCGCCGGTGGCGTTTGGGGACCTGGGGGGCGCCACCAAGGCCGTTTTCACAATTCACAACCTCAACTACGGCGCTGATCTCATCGGCCGAGCCATGGGCGCCGCAGCCGCCTGCACCACCGTCTCTCCCACCTATGCAGCCGAGGTGCGCCAATGCTAGCGGCTCTTTTTGGCAAGCAGTCCCACTTGTGATGGTGCTGGGTTTGCCTGTGGAGCGGTGGCTGTCGATAACAGCAACGTGAGATCATTTCATGCAGCAAGGGATTCGGTTTAGCCAATCCCCTTGTGTCCCGAACACTGTGGCAGTTTTGTGTTCATCGTACACATGCATTGTCTTGTCCAGCTCTTTCTTGAAAGAACAGCGATGCATATCTTTTGAGCTCCACAAGGGGAAGTCAGGATGAAGCAAATCTGCATCGCGAAACACTCAGGGTCCTATCAAATAATTTGATGTGAGCTGGGGGATGACAATTGCTGCATATTTGTGCATGTGCAGGTGAGCGGGCACCCGGCTATAGCGCCCCACATGGACAAGTTCTACGGCATCCGCAACGGCATCGACCAGGACATCTGGGACCCACTCACCGATAGATTCCTACCCCGGTCAGTTCACATGCTCTGAAACCCCGCTTTGGCAATCTGATGTCGGCTCAATAGAGTTTCCCGCCGCGGTTGGTCCAACCACTGCCGGCCGTCGCTTTGTAGCGTGTCAGGCTGCTGTGCCCACACGCTGCACCTGTCCCGGCCTGTCTGGGCAATGGAACTTGCACTTGCACGCACTTTCACATACGTGCAGCGGAGGAATGCTCAACTGCATGAACCACATCATGATGCTGGGAGCGTGCAGGTCTGGTTAGTGTTCAGCCGGTCCCTATCCCATGTTATTGTTGGCTATGCAGAATATGATCAAGGGATAAGCTCATGCTGAACAGCGATAATTGCAAGGCGCCGAGCATCATCACAGCACCCTTGCACACTCGCCAGCTGAGCAGATGCAGCACATTTGTTTGTGGGTCAGTCACACAAACCCTGAATTCTAAACACTAAATTCATTGCGGCGCAGGAATTACGGGACGGCCGACGCGGAGGCCGGCAAGGCGGCGGCGAAGGCCGAGCTGCGGTCGCGCATGGGCCTCAGCGGCGCTGAGGCGCCTTTAGTCGCGGTGGTGACCCGGCTGACTCACCAGAAGGGCATCCACCTGATCAAGCACGCCGCCTGGCGCACCCTGGAGCGCGGCGCGCAGTTTGTGCTGCTGGGATCCGCTCCCGACCCTCGCGTGCAGGTGCGCGCACCTGCCGGCACATGCCCATGCACCAGTCAGCCAGTGATTAGCTTGCTCTCAATTCTTTGTTGTACAGGGCAGCATCAAGTGACATTGCAGGTTTGCTTCCTTGATGAGGCCAATCATGTAGTGTTTGTTCCCTGGCTTTAAAAGCCTCCTGCTCATTGCTAGTGACTGCTTTACACCAGGACTATTGTCACCTGCCTGTGACAGCTCTGTCACTGTTCTTTTTCTCAAGGGTGGAAGACTTAGCACTCGTTAGGTTTTCTTGAATGACTCCAATGGTCAAGAGGAAGATAGAAGCGTGAACTGGGAGATTGGTATCATTATAATCACGCGCTTGTTTTCAAATCACAGAGCTAGAATCACTGCACCAGCAGTTCCCTTTGAACCTTCCCCTGCCTTGGCATTATCTCCACAAGTTATATGTCAATTCAAGGAATCTTGTCATGAGCCATGTAGACTTCAAAATGGTAAACTTAGCTGAGGTGCAAGGGATGCATGCAGGCGGAGTTCAATGCTCTGGCGGGGGAGATGGGCCGAGCGTACCCGGACCGAGCGCGCTGCTGGTTCAGCTACGACGAGCCGCTGAGTCACCTCATCTACGCGGGGGCAGACATATTACTAGTTCCCTCCATTTTCGAGCCCTGCGGCCTCACCCAGATGATCGCCATGCGGTGCGCAGCCAGCCTCTCTGCCAAAAGAAGCTTTTATCTCTCGGGCTGCAAAGATGACACATTTCAGATCACTCTCTCCCTGCATCCTTGTTGTCATTAGTCCCAGCATTACAGCATGTGTTCTTGGCACACACCAAAGCTGGGAATGTCTGCTTTTCAGCAAAAGGATGCGTATGTGATTAATTGCCACTCACCTTGTGCATGCCGTTAGGCCGACAATTTGATGCAAGCTGTGAATCTGAATTCATCTGATCAAGAAACAATTTAAGATGTGTAATGTGCTGGCGCAGGTATGGCACGATACCGGTGGTGCGCAAAACCGGCGGTCTGAACGACACGGTGTTTGACGTGGACGATGACGTGGCGCGCGCGTCCCAGCAGGGCATGGTTACTAACGGCTACAACTTTGAGGGAACCGACCCGGCAGGCATCGACTATGCGCTCAACCGGTGCGGCTTCTATCCAAGATCTTGTTTTTTGCACTTTGCAGTGATAGGGTCCCTCTTCAGCAGTCCCCGCATCCCTGGTATGTTGCTTGGTGCCAGTCATCAAGCAAATTTTCTCCCGCAACCTCTGCAGTGCTCGTTAGCTGCTGCTGCAGAAAGTAGAGAATTGCTGCATGCCAGATTCATTCGCTGCCGGCTCTGTGCCCTCTGCTCTGCTTATGCCTTAGCATGCACTGAAGCGCTTCTCCCTGCCATGAGAGAAATATTAGTATCCCATGAAATGTTGCCTTATCAATGGTTGCTGTCCGGTGGTATCGCACTGCTTCATTTGTGAATGCAGGACACACAGTTCCCTGATTACCGTATTACCATGCGAGCCTTTGTAGAATGACATGGAGTTGTATAGCTAAAATTGTGCAACTGCTGCCACAGGGCGCTGACTTCCTGGTTCAGCGAGAGGGGGGCCTGGGGGTCCCTGGTGCAGCGGGTGATGGAGCAGGACTGGAGCTGGAGCGAGCCGGCACTGGACTATATCGAGCTCTACTACAAAGCTCTCAAACGCGTGTAATCAGGCGTGCAGCGGCAAGGAAATTATCGAATTACAGTCCCCGATGGCGGCATGCGCTGCAGAATGCTGCATGCGTCGGAGCATATTTTGCTGCAGGGGTCAATTATTATCACACGGTTTATATCGTACAGTCGAAGTTAGAGTCCAGGCGGCAGCATGCGCTGCAAAGTTGCAGGTTGCATCTGTCGAGACTTTGCTGCGGGAAGAGAAGAGAGTGAGGCCTCCATGCATGCTGCGTAGCGCGCTGACAGACTCTCCTTCGGAAGGAAGGAGATCATCAGTGTGCTCCTGGATATGCAGAATTTATCGTGGCATGCTAGCCCGCATGCATATGCACGCGAGAGGCTGACAGGGATGCTGTCTGCAGATATGGCATTGAAATATAGGCGATGTTCGATGTCGGCTGGTTCTGTTTGCTATATTTACGGTTGATTTCATACGGTCAGTGACATGTTGACTGCCAGACAATCTGCGCTGAAGGATGTTGCAGATGCAATATTGATGATTCTTCATTGCTGAACACCCGCCTCGGGGCTTGCATGGCGACTTGCAATTGCCACGACCACTTTGTTGACTCCATGTGTCGCAGCCCACGTTGGCTCTGTAACCAAGGCATTCCCAAATCCTCTAGCAAAAACGGTATCAATTTACAGAGAGATCGCATCACTCAAGATGATTAGCTCCAGAGTCAGCATGCTTCCCCATTGATGTACTTACGTCTCATACTTCAGACACTACATTGAAATGCCGCAGAACCGTGTGAGTAAAATCCTGCAGACACCCTCAACCCTACATTCCGCATTTCACGAATTATTGTATACAAAGCACATGCCCCTAGCTAGTATAAAAAGAAATTAAGTAGTAATTGCAAATTTCAACCAACATGCTACATTTGAGTTCACATGCCAGCCCATTGGCCAAAGAGCTCGCAACACCCTTCAATTGTCACAGCAACCACGGAAGCTTCCTCTGTCATGGCGGCTAAACACTTTTCAAACATTCGGCCCTGCACAGAGCCTCAACTTGCTGATCAACCTTCAACAGATATGTACTAGCTGTACATCTCATCAGTGCCAACCTCAGAAGAGTGCGTCTCCCACCAAGCAGCAGCACGCCATTGCCTGCAAGCCACACATGTCAACACTGTCAGTTCCTCGTGTACCAAGAGTAACTCCAGATACGCAGGTTCCATCCTGGACAAGACCAGTCTCTGGTTGAGCAGGGCGCCTGCAGCTGCCAATTGAGTCGAGCTGCAAAAGAGCAAATGCCAAGTGCCAAACCAATGATAAGAGCAATTGAAAAGGCTGTGCAGAGCGTTGGGCCGCACCAGGCAGGCGGCTAGGCAGCCCTGGCCGGCACCCATGCCTCCTCCTCCTTGCTGCTGCTGCGGGTGCTGCACATACATCGCCTGCCCTGGCGGCGGCGGCGGGTACTGGCCATATTGCGCCCCCTGTGATGCACCCATACTTTTGTCCATCAAACCCTTGCCTGTGCTAGTGCAAACTTCAGTCCCACTCAGCATGTGCTAGAGCACTGTTTCGATTCATGGAGCCGCAGAGCAGCGCAGGCAGACGGCAGGATGAAGATGATGTCCAGGGATGCGCACCTGGGGAGGATATCCGCCCTGCTGAGGGTATCCCTGCTGGGAATAGCCGCCCTGCATGCCACCAGCATTCAATTAGCATGGCACTTGAAGAACGTCTGGTGGCCAATATACAAGTGCATCAAGTACTTTGTTATCAAGAGAAGGCAGGCCTCAGTGCACCTGCTGTGGGTAGTTGGGGTATCCAGCGACTGGCTGGCCGTACGCTGCATATCAAAAACCAAACGTCACCCAGTGCATGGAGTAATTGAATTCAGCTGTGGCCTCGAAAACTGCTTCGCAAGGAAAAGGTTTGGTCTCAAGTTGCTTCGCCTTTGAGCAGTGAGGCACTCCATAGTATATTAAAGTGCGCCCTTTTATTGTTGCAGAAGCCATATTCATATAAATTTCGGCAGGAAGGCATCCAAGACTTTGCGCGGAAGCAAAGACCTAGTACCTCGAGGTGGGCTGAGCCATACAAAACTCATGCATTCGGGCAGACCAAGTGCTCCGATCCTGACCAGAATAATAATATGAAAGTGCTACAACTCACCAGCTTGCTGGCCGTAGCCACCTGCCTTCTGATCTTCAGGCTTCACACCAGCACTGGGGTAGTTCTGCTGGTTGCCAGCGCCTGGATACCCCGGGGGAGGGCCACTGGAACCCATGTTTATCACTGATTGACAAGGAAGAAGAGCTTTGATACAATTTGGGTCCGAACAACGCAATGACACAGGCACGGAGAAATCAACGCGTGGAAGCACATCCCACAACTTCTGTGCGTATCTCTCGGAATCTCGGCTTCACCTCAGATTTCAAGGCTTCGCTGCGACAGATACAGAACCTTCCAGCATTTTCATCAGAAAGCACTTCGCAGTTTGCTCTGCAGGTTCTCTTAGTATAAATTTAAGTTACAAGCATATGCCAGACGCCCCAAAGGCCTATAAAGGAATGATGATCTCTTCCAGTAAGGCGATTGCCAAACCCGCTGCCTTGTGACGCTTCTACCTCAGCAAGGTGAGGTATGCTGTCTGCAGATCGCAGATGATAATTTCACATCATTCTAGTTATCATCGACTAAGTAGATCATCGACTAAGTAGATCCACCCCAGACCATCCCGAAATTCCGCAGGCGTTTGCTTCTTTTTATTTGCTGCTACGTGCCAAAGGATATCTCTGGACAACGCAGGACTATTTCCTGACGCTCAGTAGAACATTCGTATTACAGATAGTGAAGCACTGCTATCGGTATGGCGAGGATGTGCTTGCACTGGCGCTCGTCAGGACAGAGGGTGGCGACTCATGGCAGCCTTGCAAGGCTTGCATCACCTCAGGTGCAGCACAAGAAGAGCGCAATATATTCATTGCTGATAGTGCAGGACTCCAGAAGGTGTCCTCGCCCTAGATGATAGCCATTAAAAACAGCATCGCAGGGTCTCAGCCAAACCCGACGTTCCTTGAAGGTATGCAGTTGCACTGCAGGCAGTCCCACAGCCGTGACAAGGGTGACAAGGGACTTTGCAGAGAAGGCCGGCTGGTGCAACTCAAGAACCCTTGGGATAAACTCGGAAGAGAGCGGCATTGAGGGTCCGGAAGAGCAGGAACTCCAGTTGCTGCCATGCTAGTTATTACTTGGCCAATGCCAGACAGACGTTGTTATACAAGTGATGGCTCCTGTGGAGTTATCGCCTGGGACTGCCGCAATGCACGCATCAGCATTCTCCATTTTCAGTGGCATGCACAGATCGGCGTCTTTGGCTTTGCGGCCCTGCAGAGCAAACACTGGGATGCTGGCTTCTGCTATCTGGACTGCTTACCCAAGCCCGGTGAGTTGACATGAGGAAACCATGCTGTTGCTTGGAGACTTAGCGCTAGCCTATGTTGACGCACTTGTCCAAAATCCAGAATGTAGGTTGCTTTTCTCACACCACTGTTCGCACAAGTCCTCTTCAGGTCAAGCCTGTGGGTAGTGACAGCGTGCCATCCCTGGCTTATGTGTGTGAGGTCATGGGATGCGAATGCGACCCACAAGGCAGAGAATGCAAGGAAGCCTTTCTCCGCGAGCCGGTGTGACATGCTTTAGTACATCCGTGTGAATGGAGGGGTGTGGCACACCCAGCTGGACCTGCTAGAGGAGGATCTCTATCGTGGCTTAAAGGGGATACCGCGTTACAGAGAGTGCAATGCCTGCTAAACTGTCACCAGTGGGGTTGCGAAATGCCGGCACTATGGCACACAAATGTGGGCAAAGAAGTGCTTAATTCCATTGAGGCTAGGGCAATAGCTGTGCTCACCTGCTTTTACCTGGCAGGCAAAGGGGTTAGTATAGCAACTTATGATGCGCATGCTGGCATGCAGGAGTTGCCGAGAGAATTGATCCAGGGGATCCTGAGCGAGGCAGGTTTGCGGGTGCCAACACAGAGCAGGGAAGCTATGTTGGCGTTTGAGAGGACTCGCGGTAATTCTCTGGGGCGGCTCTGGGTCTCTTGCACTGTTGTACAGTAAGTTGCCATGCAATGCTTGATTTTCATGGAAACGCCGTTTTTTTATGGCACCCATGGTCGAGTAATTTTCCATTCATTCATGCTCAGTATCATTCACCAGGCTGCAAAATTGGGAGGTCCGTAAGATGACACTATGCCAGAGCTTCAGCTTGCAAGGCTCATTGGGTCCAAAATCGCTCGTTGTCTTCTATATTGCACCCTCAAAGATGGCATCAAAGACTGCACGGCTGCACAGATGCACAACATTCACATTTCACAGGTGTCTCTGCTCCACAGATGAGCCATGCTGAGTCATCCTGAGCAAACATGGCAGGCTACCCTGGCACCAAAATCTCTGCCTTGTTCGTTCAAGGGCCCTCTTGTGTCCTGCTCTTGAGTTATGCGGCGTCAACAAAAGGATGCACAAGGATCACAAGGATCTTCGCTTCAGGGTACTCTAATAAAGCAAAGAGCCCACTGCTCAGCCAACAGTGCCTACCACGAGCGAGATGATCGCAGTTCCATTCAAAACCAAATCAAAATGTCAGGACCCTGGCATCCTCATGGGCTGTATAATTGTAGCTTGCCAACAGGGCAGGGATGCAAAAGGCAAGCCTGGCTCGGTATTGGGTTCTGACAAGATCGGTGGCGACTCCGTTGCTCAGCCCAGGAAAACAGGTGCCACCACAAGCCCCTTGCTCAGCCCGAATAAAAGCTCCCACCGCATGCCAGACGGTTGACGAGTCCCTTGCTCAGTCCCAGAAAATTGCTCAGACCGCATGCCTGACATCCCAGTACCTCTGCTCAGTCCAAGAAAAGGGGTGCCATGACGAGCGAGATGGTGGCGATCATTTTGATGAGCACATGCAGCGAGGGCCCCGCGGTGTCCTTGAACGGGTCTCCGACGGTGTCCCCTGTCACAGCGGCCTTGTGCGCGTCGGATCCCTTGCCGCCGTGCGCGCCGCTCTCGATGTATTTCTTCGCATTGTCCCACGCGCCACCCGCCGTGTTCAGAAACAGCGCCATCAGGATCCCTGGCAGGACACACCAGCACAAGTCAGACATATCTTCTCCAACCAGCCAGAATTGGCGGATCGCTGCTGAGTTCCTATGAGACATTTTCTATGCCAAAGCCAAGGACCTGTCAATATGGACAGCAGTGGGAATCGGGTCCGCCTTTGTTATTACTGCACTCTGCTGGTAGCTGATGTGGGCCTTGAAAAACGTATAACAATATGCATGTGTGAAGTTGTTCCTTGAGACTCCATGGCTCATTCATTTCATGACAAGGAAGCAAATGGGCAACCAAATGGGACACAGCAGCTAAGTGTCTACATACTCTCTGGTGCAGCACTAAGAGAATTGCCGCAACGGAGCCCATCACGAGCTAGCGCACATTGCCAGATGTGCCAGCAAAGCGGCATGTTGCCGCCAGCTTGCAATATGTCACGCCCCTGCGAGCCTGTCAGCCTTTGCAGACCAGCACTACTATTCCCACTTTCAATTTCATGGTGTTTCACCTGCCACCTGGCATCGAAATGTACAAGGGGATGAGAAGTTACCTGCCACCATGGAGAACATGAGCAGCCCGGCGACGGCCTTGGCCCCCAGCAGGGTCTGCCCCGTGTAGTAGCCGAGCACCCGGAATCCCAAGCCCACCGCGCAAGGCGACAGTACCGCCAACAATCCCGGCCGGATCATCTCCTGCGCACGCATGACAAAGGGACTTCATCAGCAGCCTGGTGGCTGTAGTAAATTGTCAGAGACTATGCTAATGTGGAGAAAGAGTTGCGCACAGTTCAAAGATCACACTTGGCATGATGATCTCCTACATTTTTGCACCGCAGGAGTTTGCGAGCACCTCAGCAAGTACATCAAAACCCCCAGGAGCAGGGGAGGATGATGTAATATGTGACCATCCTGCCCAAACACTGACAGGAGCTGGTGGGTACGTGCCAGGAGTAGCAAGACCACGACGGGAGGTATTGAATTAATGCTCCCAGAGGCACCCAAATTCGCCCAAACCACATTTGGCACACCCACTAGACGCTTGCATGCCTCAGAAATTGCTGTCTCAAACAAGCCTTCTGATGCAGAGCTTCTGCGTAGAGTGTCTGTTCCTTTCAAAGAGAGTTTTCCTGTTAAAATTTTGCAAACCAAGGGATGAGTCACCTTGAGCGCTGAGGTGGCGACGATGGAGACGCAGCGCGCGTAGTCGGGCTTCTCTGCGTACGTCATTATCCCCGGCCGCTCCTGAAACTGCCGCCGCACCTGCATCACATTGTTGGGGGAGAATTAGTAAAGATTACTAACCCTGACTCACCACTCATTCTTGATTGCCACGCACTCATATCACGGTGAAACTGAGTTCACAAGGATGAATACTGCTGGTGTTGGTGTCATAGGGATTTGTCCAGGCTGTTCCGAGCTGATGGCATCGGCTGCTTCCAGTGCCCGGACCATCTCATGGCATTGTGTCAGGCCCTGCAGAATGCAAGACTGCAGGCTGTGCCAGACTCCACTTCTGAAGATTACCATAGGAGCCAGTGGCTCCAAGCCACAGGACATTTCTCAGGACATCAGCGCACTCCAATCTGACAAAAATGCCCGCTACAAAGGCCAGGATGCTCTCCTGGAGCGGTGAATTGCTTCACAAAAAGTTCATTCTCACTTCGTTAACGACTGCCTGGGCGGAGCGGCCCACGGCGATGATGGCCCAAGCGCTGAAGAGGAAGACCAGCATGGCGCCCAGCAGGCCCCCAATGAACACCTCCGGCGTCGCTATGTCCACCTGAGCACACCGATTCACTTTTACAATCATACTGCTGTCTGTCCCCAGCCTTCCTCATTGCACTGCTGTCATCTCATGAGCTGCAACAAAATTGTTGAGCCATTTGCACCATCTTGGACCCTGGCATCATCGAATTTGTGCGAGGTGCTTGTCGGAGAAAGGCAATGCAGGAAATGGGACCTGCACACGCTCATTATCGATAAGAAGCTTTCAATAAATAGGGGCAAAATAATGCTCATGGGGGCTTTTGGGTTGGGGGAGAGGTCACCTGGTCAAATGGCTGCCCTGAGAAGGTTGCCACCTCGTCCAGGAAGGCAGTGAAGAGCAGGAACGACGCCAGACCGGCGCTGCCTATCGCGTATCCCTTCGTGGTCGCCTTTGTCGTGTTTCCCACTGCGTCCTGCAGGGCACCCCAAGCTCTTTTTTACATGGCGCAAAATGCAATGCCTTGCTACAATTTCTGAGCCCTCCACTGTTGACAGATAGTCTGTCACATTGCAGCACTTGCCCTGCAAATAATGCCGGTCCCCATAAACATGGTAGTAAGCAAAAGTGAAAAAGGGACAAGATGAATGCACTCACCAGTAGGTCGGTGATTTCCCTGACGCTGTCTGGCTGCTGGCTCATCTCCACGATGCCGCCGGCGTTGTCCGAGATGGGCCCAAACACGTCCATTGTGAGAACGTAGGCTGCCGTTGACAGCATGCCCATCGTCGCCACCGCCGTCCCAAACAAGCCGTCCGCATTCGACTCTGTCAGCCCTGCAGAGAAGTAGCACTATTTTAGTCATCCTGACACGCTGCATTGGTGTTAGCACAGATGAGAAGGAAGTCAGAGGGCAAATCGTGTCAATTTTACTTAATGCATTGACATGTGCAGCTCAGGTTTGGAATCAAGATGTGCGCTCTTCACATTGAGCCTTGCAATTCCTCCGATCTCACTCTGGAAAGCTAAGAGTCCTTCGATCAAAGCAGTGCAAAGAGGCAATGTGCTGGTACATGTCTCATGATGTAGCTCCTCTGGACCACGCAGATCGCCGCCCCTTCTTGCAGTCCCTCGCCCAATCGTCAAAATCACTGGTGAATGGATGAGCTCACCGCCGTTTGTCTTTGCACAGCATCAATTACCACTCCAAGAGCATTCAGCCATGAGCGGTAAGGGTGATTCCTTCAATCCGTCAATCAACTCAGAAGAAGTATGGGTGGGCGGGCTAGCATGCGCACCTGATGTGTTGCCGAGCCAGTAGGAGGCAATGAGGCTGGTGCTCATGACCAGAACCGGCGCCGCGGTCGACTCAAGTCCAACTCCCACTCCTGCGATGATGTTTGTGGCGTGGCCGGTCGTGGAAGCTTCGGCAATGAGGCGCACAGGTTTGAATTTGTAGTCGGTGTAATACTGCGCGATCCACACAAACGCATACGCGTTTGCTATGCCCACCATGCCGCAGCCTGCACCAGCAGTAATTCAGCATTTTGAAATTCGAAATTCGAATTTCGAATTTAAATGCATGGTGAGATGAGAAGCCGCTTGGCAGGAATGTGGGAACACGAAGGGAGTTTGCCGTGCAGGGAAGCTGCATGCATGTGAGATGAAATGCCTGACGGCAGACGGGAACTCTTGGGATACACTCCATGCACTGCAGATCTTCTCCTTATCCCAGAAGCACACTCACCAATCAAAACAAATGGCCACCCCTCCTGAACCAGGTGTCAGGCAGGCAACGTACAGGACCCTGCTGAGGCAGAACTACACTACTTGGCAGAGGAATAAATTGCACTAGGAGCAGGCAAGTGGCTCACCAGCAAAGTGCAGCCAGGCGGCTGGCGCGACGGCAGAGTAGAGCAACAGCCGGCACGAGGCAATGAACGCCACAATTGACAACAGCACCGCCACCTTGTACCCTCCCTGTGCAAATCACAGTTGCCTTCTGATTAATTCCACAAGAAAACAGCACAGCAGTAACGTATCACAGCTTTCTGCTGTCACTGCATCCCCCATGATGTATGCATCTTGCTTCAGTAAAACGGTGATGTCATGTTGAAATGGAGAGGGGCTGGGAAAGAATTTGCATGGGTTTAGCACGGCAGCACGGCTGGGCAAGATGCACACAATAACCCCGTCCCGGCATTTGACAAACTTGGCTGGCACGATTGAAGCTACTGCATGCACGCAAACCAGGGCAAGGAAGCAGCCTGAAGGCGCATCCTGCCGGGCGCAGCTGGCGACTGGTAACAGGCCACGACTGCCTTTGCATGTTTCTTCACGACTGACGGCTGAGTCTCCTTTCCACGTCAGCTGGACCTAGCCACAGGGTTCAGGCGGAATGTAGGTTTCAACCCCACCTTGATGACGTCGTAGGGGTCCTCAATGGCCTGGTTGGGTTTGGCGGAGGACTTGCAGCCCACAGAGAGGATGCCAACTGCTGATACCACCAGATCCATCGTGTGCACCACCAGCGGAAACATTATGAAGCCGCTCGCATCCTCAATACCCGCCTGCACCAGCCACAACCTTCTACAGCTCAATGCCTGCTTGCGTGACACCATATGATGCGTGCGTTTCATGCGTAGCTGTTCTGTAACCTCACCGGAAAATACTTGCCTGCAAATTGCCATTACATTGATATGCTTTGAGGCTGAGGCAGAGGCTGAAGAGGTTTTTCTCAATCAACACAGAACCCATACTCAATGTTTACTCTCGGCCTGTACTAAGAAGCATGTTCTGGCATTTCCAGGGTTTGTGGATTTTGTGGCCAAAGCTTCAGCAGGGCTTTGACTATTGGAAAGCAGGCTGGGGCATTTTTGAGTCCTACTGTCACATCAAGGTACTTTGGGGGCAGCTGAGCAACTGTGGGCAAAACAACACGGGTGTAAGAGGGATGTAGGGGTGCAGAAGAGAAGGGGCACCTTCTTTGCCATGGTGCCTCCCAGGATCATGGCGCTGATGACCTCAGCGGCGATGCTCTCAAACAGGTCAGCGCCCCTCGCAGCGCAGTCGCCCACGTTGTCACCCACCAGATCCGCTATCACCGCCGGATTCCTGCAAAAAATTTGATGGCTTACAATGATTCCAACCAGCTCAAAACCATGCATCCCATGCAAAGATATGGTTGAACTTCAAGTTGCTCTATGCATCTACAAACTAATCAGATTGGAGAGGAGCTGCCTGAAATTGGCACCAGAGAGACCCCCAACTTTTTAAAGCTCGCTGTTATAAGGCTGGAGCCACGGAAAGTGCAGCAGTCTCCTGTGATCTCATTTTCAGGCAGCAATAGCCATTTGTACCGCACCAAAGTGCTGAGTCGAGAGAGACACAAAATAAAATGCTGGACCCCAAATATATAGATCTTCCAACACACTAGCAAATCAGAATCCAAGAGCCAGCCCTTTCCTGGAGCTCAAACAACCCCATGATCACCTTCAGCAAACTCCACATAGCAAAGGTTTCTGCACCAGAGACCCTGCCGTTAGCAGGGGGTACTAAAGACTACCAAAGACAGGGGGTAGTACCCCCTGCCGTTAGAATGTGCGGGTAAATGTGAATGTCATTAAGGGGCGAAAATGGATGAGTGGCGCATTGGGAAGGATCACCTGGGGTCATCCTCTGGAATGTTCTGCTCCACCTTGCCCACAAGATCCGCGCCCACATCAGCCGCCTTGGTGTAAATGCCGCCGCCCAGCTGCGCAAAGAGCGCCACGAAGGAGGCTCCAAAGCCGTAGCCGACCAGCAGCAGAGGAATGTCGGCCGCGGCCATTCCGCCCGGAGACACGAAGAAGAACGAGAAGGCGCTGTACAATATCGTGATGCCCAGCACCGTCTGTGCATGGAAGACGCAACACAAGCTCAAATTCGAATTTGAATTTTGAATTTTGAATTTGAATATTTTTGTTCCAAAATGACAAAAAGTAGCTACAAAACAGCAGGAGAGGCGCCGTCGCAGGTGCTGGCATCTGTCAGGAGGTGCTGCCGATAACTGTCAAGCACAATGTCTTGATCGGCAGGCGGAAGGAGGAGCGATGGGGACTAGCAACCGATTGCACCAGGATGATATGAAAGTGTCAGCTGATGCCCATGTTACAGCTGTGCAGTACCCCCCTGGCATAGCATGATGCTTTTGCTCGACAGCAGGGCAGGTTCCATTGGTGTAGTAGCTCTCCGATCGGCCCTTTGCCAAGCACAATGACCTGGCCTGAATAGACCTCATAAGCAGGCCAGAAGGTTCGGCCGAGGACGCCAAAATCAGTGCAGATGACACGCACCATGCCGAGAACGACGAGCGCGGAGAAGCCGCCGGCGCGCAGCGCAATCTGCAGCGCCTCCCGTGCCGAACGCCGCGCCGCGCCAGAGACACGCACGTTTGCGCGCACGCTCACCCACATGCCCACATAGCCAGCCACCCCGGAGCACAGCGCTCCCAGCAGGAATGACATCGCCGTCAGCAGCGCCAACGTCGTCCTGCATTGAAATATAGATATTATGGCGAGACTGCTGAAGAAGCAGAGTCTGCTTGTGGTCGTCTCGCGGGAGCCTCTGCGGTAGTCGGCACCTGACAATGACGTCATTGAACACGCAAATGGACTTGGGCAATACACTGCCATCCTGTGAGCAGGTTTAAAGCATAGTCCTGCAATAGTGCAGCTGGCATCAGTGCACAGAGTTTCCTGCACTGATGAGATGGCTCTTCCTATACAGGACTAGGTGGTGCATGGCTGTCAGGAAGCTCTGCGAGCAGCTGCAAAGCTGACAGGGTCAAACTCACGTCTGACTGCTTTTGGAGGAGAGAAAGAGGCAGGATAAAGCAGCTGGGCAGTATAAAAGGGCATTGGCATTTGAGGTGCAGGCTACATATAGCAGCACAAAGGCTTGCATGCAGCCATGCTGCAGGCATATCCTGGTGCCTAACAGGCTACTCCCACAGCAAGGGTACATTATGCAGCTCACTCCTCCTACTTTGCTGGTCCTCTTAGCCTTATAGCATGATTGGGAAGCACCTGGTGAGGCCGGCCTTCTCCTGCTCGGGGGTCTGGATTCTGAAGAGGTAGATGGCGCAGATGACAGCCGACACCACCAGCGCCAGCTTGCTGATCACCCCATACTGCGCATGCACAAATCAAAGCGATTAAAACGCATGATCTCTCGCAATTGATAGCCAATTGTCGGCACTCACGCAAGAGTGCTCCAGGTGTTCATAAAGCACATGCATTTTTGTATATTATGCATTGCAATTAGCAATGCTGGGTGCAGTTAAAGAATTGTACTGCTGTCAGTAGGAGTGAATGCACTTTCTGCACAAGGGCGGCTGCCCAGCAAACCAAGCAGGGCATCTCCTGCTGCTGACAGGCATGCTGAAAACAGTGCATGTATAGTTTTGCACCTGAGTTTTGAAGAATCCCTCTGCTCCCTCCCTGATGGCCTCAGAAACCTGGAAAGAAACAACCATCATCGTATATCAAGAGGCTGGGGATGTGCAATGAGGACCCAGACTTACAGGCAAACGAACAAAACACCACCAAGGGGTCCAGGATTTGCAGCATGAAAAGATACATTTGTGCAAGCAGGGATGCAAGTGCAAATGTTACCTCCTGCATGTCCACGGTGCCCTCGTCTTTGGCCATGACCCACTTTGCCAGCCAGCCGGCAAACACCAGCATGACGAAGCACGTCACCAGCACAAAGACCCCCACAAAGGAGGTGTGAGCCCCCAAATAGAGAACCACCAACCCGAAGATTGCAGCTGCTACGTACAGCACTTTTGGGTCCACCTTTGCCAACCCCTGCAACAAAAGGGGCTCTGATCTTAAACCGAAGGGCTCACATGATCTCTAAGCGGGGCAATCTATAACGAGTCAGGCAAAGCAGGGACGCTCAAAGACAGGCCTGGCTCCCTCTATCATTATTACACGCTTTTCCTGCCAAAGGCAAGGTACATCCTGCAGACAAGTTGCAATTGTAGGCTGCCACAATCCTACCCCTTGCTGGACTCGCCACATCAAAGCAAGACCCAATCAACCGTAGGCACGGTACTCAGTATTCGTACCGCCCCCCGCCAGCCTCGCTCTGTGGGGCTACAAAAGTGCAGCGCAGGAGCCAGAAACGAGAACAAGCCCGGGGGCGTGTGACTCTGTGCAACAGTCACAACTGCATCTAGGCAGGAGCAGGCACAGGCTGCAGGATCTCCTTATTTCTTGAGATATGCATCATCATAAGATGGGGCGATGGGGATGACAAGTGCGAGTATTCTACAGGGACGGGACTGCTGACGTGCGCACCATTGACGCCCCCTTCTTTGCTGGGAAGGACCTGGCGAGAGTGGGGTTGACTCCTTGGCCTCCAGACTCCATATCCATGGGATCCATCACCCTCAGCCTTAGCAGATCCCCAGTCGATCCAGCATTGGGCCGGACCGAAGCCATCGCAGTATTCTGACCTGAGACAGGAATAAATATTCACTTGAGCCCCTCTTTTTCCCTGCGCTCTTGTTGGTGAAAACAGCAGAATGCAGTGCCTTTCAGCCCTGTCTGTTGTGCAGATGTAGTGGCTAGCCAGTGCTAAGATGGCTACACACATCATTTGCCTCCCGGTTTCAAATAAGCTAATACCGACAAGATATGCTTTACAGATTAGAAATATTGAAAGGTGGCATATCGGCAAAGTCGTAAAAAGTTTCGTTGCAGAATCAGATTAAGATGGGCGGTTTGTGCCTTAAGTGTAGATGAGCGGCTACTGCTGCTGCCGTAAACGTTAGGTCATTGGATATCTTATCCGTGATCACATTTTCCTGATTCTTGCAGCATCTAGGATATACAAAGCATCTAGGAAATCACGATGCGTCAAAGGAAAGCGGTGTGGTATATGTGCATCTCTCTGACCTTCATGGGCGAACCTCTCCGGAAGAAATAATGAAGGTTACAATAAGTTCCTAGTGGGTCAAGAGAAAGGAAGACAGGGAAGTGCCTGCATGCTGACGTCAGCCGATTGACCAGCTGGCTGCACGTGAGTAATTTTCTTCTTCCAGGTCTCCTGGTGGGGATATCTTTGCCTCAGTTGTGTTGATATGCAACGTAGTGAACAGCTCAGGAACAAGGGTTTGTTAGGGACTAAAACCGAACATTCAAGCATTCAAGCACTTCTGCACGGATTCGACCTGCAAGGTGTTTAAGAGGCTATCAGCAGTCTCAACAATTAATGACCAGCGTATATGAGTGTGGTTTAGATCAGTATAATGTGGCCTGGGCTGCTCGTTCGGACTAAAATGTTTCAGTAGCTTCACAGATCAGATTCCCAATGCACCCAAGGTTCCCAGTCTTCTCGTCCTTCTACGCAATAAACACGTCTGATAAATAAATATATTCGGCGGGTAATCTTCCGGAATGCAAGAGCTTCTGTACAGCTAAATATCCCGCCCCAAATTCGAAGGGATCACCTTGGACATCCTGTTGCAGCTGCGCGGAAGCCAGAAGCTACCGCACGATGGCTTTAGTCTTGTCTTGACTAACTCAACATGTTGGGACACCCTTACAATTCGCAAAGTACATGATCAAGGAGTTTGGAAATTCTGAATCTCCCGAATAGTCTTGCGCAGATCGTTGAGCGAAGAGGCGGTGTGTTCTCGGTTAAATTCTCCGAGACGGGCAGGGTGCGCCAGTCCATGCACTGCTCCTATACTGTGTTGATTTACAATTATTTAATTTGCAGGTTTAGTGCTGGATCGCGTTCCCTGTTGGTTTCCTGGAAAGAAATTGAATAAGTGCCTCCTTGATTCCTTACCTTGATGTGTTCGGTGGTGCTTCATAGGGGGATACAGACAATTTTTAAGGATCCACAAACCCTGTAGTCAGGTCATATGGCGTCGGAGCCCCAGCAGCCAAGCCCTTACCCATATGCCACGCCAGATCAGCCCAGGCAACTCACAGATGAGGACCTGACCCTCCTCTCTCACTACACTGGAGAGGAGGACCTTGACAAGCTTCGAGAGCATGTGCTCAGTATCTGGAAGGCCGTCAAGGCAAAGGTGAAATAATGCTTCTATAGTGTCTGCACAAAGTCCCGCAGTGACTCATGTCTTCTATCGGCTCCTTTCCCAAGGCTAAGGGACAAAGGAAGGTCAGGAAGCCCATGTAAGATCGAAATAATGCGTGAGTGTGCTTGCAGCTGTGGGTCTATGCATGCATCCAGCGACTGATGTTCTTACAGCCGCGCATCACCACGCACAACTTCTATCCCCAGGCGCTCGCCGCCCTGAAATCTGATCCGGACCTCCTTGTCCTGGTATGCTCCCCTCTGCATTAAGTCCAGGTGTAAGTGGAATCTGTTTAATGGATGGGGCCCCCATGCAGACCCTGAATTGGTCCATACGGTGTCTTGTGTGCGGATGCTGCTATAGGACGATGCGCATGCACGGCATGTAATTGGCTGGGCACTAAAAGGGTCTCTAGTGTGCGCAGGACATTGGGTGCTGTTTTGGCCAGGACACAAGGCAGATGATTCTGGATGGCGTGCCCACAGAGTCCATCACATCCACAGACATCACCTCTGATTACTGGTGTGACACATGCCCAGAGATTCCATATGTCTGAGCCCGCACGAGGAATCTGTCTATACAAATCAGCACATGCCATCATTTCCGTGCATCAATTCTGTCCCATTTCCTTTTCAGGATGTGGTAGTGCAGTCACTAGTCATGCCATCAGATGTGAGGCTCATCTCGGCTCAGTGAATCACTGACAGTGAAAGAGTCACTGGCTCCAAGGTGACAATGACGTGTCACTTGCAGGGAGTTTGGAAAGGACCTGTTCAAGGACAGGGACACTCTGGCGGTGCACGAGGCATTCGGCAGTTTTACGGACCCGGCATTTACGGCAGCAGGCGGCCCGCTCGGCCACCTCAGCGGCCGCGTGGCATTCGCGTGGGCCGGAGCCGTGCTGCACGTGCTCTCAGAGGAAGATGTGCGCGCGTTCGCCAAACATGTGTACAAAATTTTAGCATTGGGTGGCGTCTGGTTTGGGGTGAGCCTTCAAATTCACCCTGCAATCCTGAGCGGCCGGCCTTTGTGTTGTCACAACAGGCAATGGCAACAGCTTGTTGTGATGTGGTGAAGTGCTTGCCCTGTGAACGGTCCACTGCCTTCAAATCCACCTAGGCAGGCAATAGACCCTGCAATAGGCATCTACAGAACAGTGCCCCTGTGAGATGGTCAGTGACTCCTTTGGACCACACAATGATATAAAGTGGGAGAGAAGGCATGCCTGAAAGTCAGAGTAATAAGATCGTCATGCAATTGGGGTGTGCCACATCAGTGGGCGGGGCGTTTCCAAGGCTCTGCAGATTGCTTGCCCAATATAAATTTGCCGCCTCTTAGTGCCCGTATATGGCTGCAGACGTGCGTGGGGTCAGAGCCAGCTGGGGAGTGGGCAGCAACGCCTAATGGGGATGCCAAGCGGTACCTGCATTCGCCCTCTTCGCTGAAAGCCCTGCTGCAGCATATTGGCTTCTCCCAGGTAAACTTGTCATCACCTCCTCTGATGAACATTTGCACAACCAGTACAGCATTCAGTTCACGGTGTCCAAGCACCTTTGCGCGAGGTTGCATTGACAAGATGGAGCCGGAGAGGCAGGCCACCCCAGGAGGCATCGCCCCAGGACAGCCCCTCGTATGCCTCCGGCCCGTAATCCAGCTGCCGTAGATGGGCCTACAATGCATGGTGGCCATGCAGATGTGATATAGCAGTTCTGGAAGACGTGTCAACATGGCAGAGCCGTGTGCATGTGCAGGTTGATGCTGTGGGATCAATGCCTGCAGAGATGAGCAGCACAAATGCTGACATGGTGCAGTCTGGCGGCCAGAAGACCATGCTCGCTTACACTGCAAGAAAGTGATCATTCTTGTATAGCAGCAGTACCGGTTGTCCATTGCCACTTGAGCACCTTGAGAATGCCGCGCATCTCAAATGAGCAGGCTTGCGATAATAGCGCGTCCCTCAAAAGTCAAAGTATGATAAACCATTCATACGGCCTTGCTAACTTGCCATTGCAAAGTTCAAGCCGCCAGAATCTAGAACTACCAGATTGTACATGTGCTGTACGTACACTACCTAACGCAGTGTCACGTGTGATACTGTAGATTGACGTGCGTTACTCATTTAATTGCTCACTCGCAAGTTAACAGACACTCAGCTTCCCCAAAATGTATTTATCTATATTACGAGCAGTGGTCCTGTAATGTTTTACATCAATGCAGCAATGCGTGCTTTGTACTCTATCTTCTGTGCAGAATAAGTGGTAGAACCTGGTTTTGAATGAAAGCACGTCGGGCCATTCCAACTAGTCCCACAACATCAGGTGCTGATAATCTAAGTATCCACATCAGCTGCGCCGCTGAGCTGGCATGCGCTCATTGGCTCTGGCTGCACGCATGAGGCAGTCGCTGACAAGCCATGATGTCAACTCCACTGCCATGCTGTCCTTCATCGCCTCCAGGTCAGCAGTGACAGCCGCCAGCTGGCACGGCGTCAGGTAAAACACAGCCGAGTCCCTGATGTACACTCCCTGCGCTGCCAGCTCGCTCACAGGATCATCTGCACCTTTCACTACCTCCTGCAATCACACAACTTCAAATCTCAGAGAGCTTGAAGATCTCGGTATTGCCATCAAATAAAATGAATGATAGACGCCCTGGTGAGGCCTGGGGCGACAGAAGGAGACAGAAGTCAACCATGCTGAAGGCCATCACAGAGTGTCAACAGAGTGACAATCCTGTTCTAGTGTCTTTTGTGGGCTGCTAATGTTCAAATGGGGTGAGATCAAAGGTGGGATGCAAATGAGAGGGTTTGACCTGCAGTTCTCGCCAAAGCAGGGGGCTGGTGTTGCAGGCGAAGGGGTTAATGAAGAGCTCGGTGGGTTCTGCTTCAGGCACGTCAAACACGCTGGGAACTTCCTCTTCCCCAGTCAGGAACCCCTGCATGGCCAAGCGTCCCCCTGTTGCATAAACTCTCATGGAAGAGAAAGTCCCAACGAATAGGAAAGTTCTGCAGGTGCATCAGGTTTTGTCAGAACATTCGCTACCTCCTGCAGGAGCGCATAAGCTTCATTGAGTGCTGTGGCCTCCTCCGTTGTATCCCTCAAGGGGTTGACATCTGGGTGCAGCTGCACACGACAGCGCATCTACTCAGTCACCTCCTACGCCAGGTAATGCAGCAAGTTCTTGCAGATAAGCAGCTGGTTGTCTTCTCCTGTTCTTGCCACGGGCTTGACATCTGCCGACATCATGGCGCCAGCTACAAGAGATGCTGAAAGAAAACCACTGGTTGTCTGGTAGCTTGTGGGAGCGCTGTCCTATTGCAATATGCCGCAAAAGGAGGACAAGTGCTTGCCGAGTTTGAACAAATTCTCCTGCCATACGGAACACTGAATTGTACACAATGAGACAAGCAGCACCTGTCGGATGCGTATCATGTATGCAGCGCGCAGCTCAGCTCGCGAGCACCCCTGATCAGCGCCCAGCAACCTGTATGCCTCGCCCTTGCTCAGCGCAAGTGCTGGGACAGCCTTCTGCCTGGCTCTCCGGGACCGCTGCTGAAATGCCCATCTGCTGTAGCAGTGGGCTCTGTACTGCTGGCAACGAGGCTCGACAGAATATGCGGAGGGGCCAGATTGTGACCCAAAACGCCAGGACAGCATAGGTGCAGAGATAGAAGCCAGTGGCAAGAGTGGCACACTCTATCGTGGCTTGATTGCAGCTGCTAACTCGCTCAAGGGATCGTCTGCAGCAACATAGAAACCTCTGATCATCGAACTTGAACAATATTTAACGAACTGGTTCCTAGAACCCAAACTATCAGTGCTTGGCTAGAACTTCACCTGACTTCTGCTGTATGTTCTTGGCCATTTCTTGCAGGTAACGCTGTTGTTCTGATGTCATGGGCTTTTCATTCAGCCTCGTTGTGCGGTTGATATCTAGAATAGTGTATGCGATCACCTGCAAACAAGTCTCACCTTCACGAGTTGCACTTGAGCAGTTTCCCCTTGATCATCAGAGTAATAAGGCATATTAGATCGGCACGTTCTGAAGGTATCAGACTCGCACCCCGATGCCTCCAAGAAAGATAGCTGCCGCCTGGAGGGGCGATTTGGGGTCTAGCATCGATCTGGCAAGGCTCTTCTTTCGAGATCAACTCCCTTGCCACCATGCACACTGATACATTGGTAAGGACAATAATGTGCAAACAGTGAGTGGGACCAATTTGATTGATTGGCAAGGACTCAGACTGCGACCAAATTTGACACAGTGCTGTGCAAAGCATGCAAAGCAGGGTCCACAGACGTCTGTAATGATGAATATTCACAATAGCTAGTGGGTGACAAATTCATATAGATTGAGCATTGTATATCTGATGATCCTTAATCGTCAGCATTGCAGGGCGTGATCGTGGTCGGATTACGTTTTCAGTCCAGCATATTGATATCAATCCATCCCGCAGGAGGTCACCTTGGACTCAGGAAGTGCCCAAATAGCGCCAGGCCGTCAGCATGGCCAGCAAGGTATCCTACGAAGATTTCGGAACTTCATCACTTGAAACGACTTAGAGCTACAGGAAAATGGAGGTTCAACATGCGATCCAAAAGCATCCAATGCCTCCGAGGAGAGAATGACAGAGAGATGATTAGGGCTCTTCAACCTTGTCCTGGATATGTCGAACATCGACGTATTTATTCATGTTTTGTTGGCTCAATTGAGAATGCTTGTTCTTCCTCGGGTTGAAGGAGCTGCCACGACATGCCACTGCTCGAAAGGTGCAGATCGTGTCACTCTTTTCATCTGGAGCTGATGTGAATGCCATCCTTGCTATTCAGGACAATGATGTGCCAGGAGAGAAGCCGTCTCTCACCTCCAAGGTGCTCAATCTGGGTATGGCCGTCACTGAGAAGTTTGCCCCCCTCAAGAAGGTCTGCCAGCATGTCTGCGCCTTCCACTTCTACGCCCATGATATGTCGCGCCAGGTGGGAGCCATTCCACTCCTCTATAGGCAGCGCGTGACAAACTCCCTTGATGGGTCTGAATTACTCACCAATAACTTGCTGCGCCAGGTGGAGGCGCACCACTACTGCTCGCATCTGAGCGAGGAAGTGCGCCAGTGTGTCATCTATGACAGCGATGCTGCAAATGCGCGACTGATTGGAGTCGAATACATAATCTCCCGCCGCCTGTTTGACTCGCTGCCAGAGGACGAGAAGAAGTACTGGCACAGCCACACCTACGAGGTCAGCTAGCATTACTAATCGCGTTATCGCCTTGTACATGCACATTATGTATAGACAGGTTTGGCATATGTCTTGGTTGGGCTGTTCTTTGGAAGAGAGAACAAGCTACAATTCCCACGGGTACTATTCTGCTAAACAATGTGACACTTGTGCATACAATATTCTTGGGCTTTTTAAAAATTGCCACCGTTGCTGTCAAGTATCAGCATCACAAGCAGCTACGGTCCATCGTCAAGGCCAGCTCTAGAGCGGCTCAGCTTCAGAGCTGGCTCTGTGTTTGGACCATAGCTGTCTGACAAGGCATTATGTACCTGCAGCTGCTGAGGTGAATGTTTCGGAATGAAGATGAGCCAAGTCTGCATGCCATTTGCCATTGACCTAAGCATTTTCGGGGTGTGCTTGTTGATCTTTCACTTCTCCAACACCTCTTGCACACACCTTCAATCTGAGGCCTTGATAATTGACGCATTGTGTGTGCCCATAAAATGATAAGGGCATACCGCAATGCATCGCAGGTGATGTCTGGGCAGCTGTATGCGCCGAGGGTGCCTGTGGTGGCGGAGAACGAGGAGATGAAGAAGCTGGTCGACACCTACGGCAAAACCTGGCACATGTGGCAGGTCGATCGGGAGGACCCACTGCCTCTGGGTGCGTCACCATTTCACACCTTGCACTGCATTGCAATTGTCATTTCAGCGGTACAATGGAGCTCTAGCAGTATGCCATCTTGCTAGGCATGGGGTCCGTGATGAGGCCTGCTAAAAAGGGATCTTTGGAGGCTTGTGCACATGCGAAAGAGCCGGCAGTGGTATTGTGGAATCTTCTGTGCCACGATGGTAGCTGTGGCCCCAATGAGGCTGTGAAATCGCCAGGAAATCTCTGATGGTTTCTGAAAACAAGAGGACGAAGGAAAGGGAGGTCCAGCTGTATGGGGCAAAGGATATATATCACTCCTGTCCAGAGACTCAAACTTGGATTACATTTCTTTGAAATCCTTCTTTGTACCGCTGCGCAGGGCCGCCCCAGCTGATGATGGCGTTCACGGCAGACAACCAGCTGAGGGAGGATCTAGTGGCGGACAGGGATGCCCGTTACGGCAAGAACACAGCAGAGTTACGGGAAATACGGCAGCAGAAGCTTACGGTGCCCTCGGACGCGCCCTCGTCGGCCGCCAACCACTGGCAGACGAGCGAGGGCAAGGCCTGGCAGACGGACATGCAGCAGACGGACTTCAAGCGATGACTCGGGTCTACTTTTATTAAAAATGTGGGCATTGTACATGGACTCGGAGTTGCTTGGGTGGTTAAGCATGGGAGCTGGGTGCAGTAACCAGTGCATGGCAAGTTTCTGTATATCCAGAAGGTGAAGGTGCACATTCATTGCACAGAAACTGGAGGGGGTATCGTGGTACCGTGGTTATGAGGCCACGCATTCCGTTGGAATTGGTTTAAAGCAGCACAGGGTGTGCGGGGAGCTGGAAGAAAGCTGTGAATGGGCGAATCCCAGGATGGCATTGCGAATCCTCACACTAGAGAATTACATCCTGTCTGTAAGTTTGCATGACGACCTTGGAAACCTTGAATTAATTCTCAGCCAAACTCGACATCTGCCATCCTGCATATATGCAGAATGCTCTACGTGGTGTACTGTACATAAATGGACTACCATTTACTTCATTTACGTGTCGTCTGAGCCAACTTGGCATGCAATTAGACACCCGTGCCACCATGCACTGTGTACTCACACACATGTTGGCTACCATGAATCTTTTGTTCAGAAATTGCCGCTGGTGTCCAGTAAAATCATGGTCAGGCGTATTCTGCACACCTTCTGCACTTGAAGTAATATACAAGAACACTTCATCGGTGGTGACAAGTACGCAACGAACATCAACAGACTGCACAGTACTGTTTGTAATTAAATGGTAACACCCTCTATTATTTCACAATACTTCCTGAACCCTTTGCAACTCTGCATCCTGCTGTTCAGGTTTCCTGTCCACAGGACTCTTTATAATTTTTTGGCAAGCAATCTATGTTACAACATGAGTTACCGCGACTAAGAACGGTAAAAAATCTATATTCTATATTGCAGGAGTGCAACAATGCTTTGCAATTTTCAGTGTAGAAGGAGAGCATACCTGTGCCTAGGTGATCACAGCATTGGCATTGGGTGCAAAATGCTATAAAGCGTTCATGATTTTAAAATTTGTCTGCCATTTACTGCACATGAGTGACCTTGGAACCAGGCAGTAAAATAGGAAAAGCCAGCACCGCTGGCCACCGCTTGCGCAGTACATGGCTCCGACGGCGTCCCTTTTGCTGCACTGCTTGCCACAGAGTAATTGTCACAGTTTTACGGTTCGATGAGATGGTCTACAACAGCGTTTCGTTGACTTTCTGACCCTGCAAGCATTTCTACTGTTTCACATGAGTAAACGCAAGGAGAAAGTGCGCAGTAGTGGACTTGTGCATTTGTGTATATTAATGTACATTTCTGTCATGGTATCACGTCACAGGGCGCCTCATACCCTGTGTATTTGCCAAGTTCCTTCCTCCATCTTGTGTGGTGATAGTCACAACATTCGCACCCGACCGTGATTGCAATATTGGGTATCAAGGATAGACATTGGCCGTGCATGCCAGCATCGATGTTGGTGTCTGGGGAACGAACATAAACAAGATACAGTCCTAGGACCTCCAGACCATTGCACTACGGGGTAAGAATGTCCATATAAACTCGCCTGTAGGTTTAAACAAGCTAGGACGACACCGAGCAGGTGTGGTATATTAATTGCAACCGGATTTGCAATTCTGGGTTGCAATTCTCCTTACACTACACTAAATTTACCAAAGGCAAAGTCCTCATGATCCTGAAAGATTTGAACGCTCTGCTCAAGGGCAGGGAAGAACATGCTTGGACGTGAGCGGCAAAACTGTAGTATACACTATCTACTCAAGCACACAGGTTCTGACAGATCCAAGGAAAGTCACTCAAATCATCCTGCCTCACTTTGGTAACACCTGGTACGTGAGCTTCTTGCCGGCGCCAAATTCCTTGATGTTATCCACGGTGGTGGCAGCGATGTTTGACAGGGCCTGCTCTGTGAGGAAGGCCGAGTGGGGGGTGACCAAAACGTTGGGGTAGGATTTCAGTGTCTGGAATTTCTTGTCCCAGGACCTGAACCGCTCTCCAGCCGTAAGCGCGGTCCAGTTCTTGAAAAAGAGGGAGCCTGAAAAGGCACATAAGCTTTTCTTCAGCATAGCAAAATTTGCACGCATGCATGGCACGCGCACAAGGCACGAAGACATCCGCTGATGTCATCCACACATAACAATATGGTGGTATATGGTGTATGGTGTATGCATATCCAATGATATACACACTGCAGCAAATGGCAACAATACTACACCAAGATGTTGAGCACTGGATCCCCGAAGCATATAATTCGCCCACCAGTCTTGCTGTGATCAAGGCCCTGCATGCATTAGATACAGAACAAAATACGGCTAAAAAGTGATTTTTGAGGGCGAGTCGGACGCTGGCTGTCCAATTTGCCTCACCTTCATGCTCGTAGACGTCCAGAGCCAGTCCCCCGAGCTGGCCGCTCTCCAACGCATCTGTGGCTGCATCTGTGTCCACCAGGCCGCCTCGGCTGACATTCACGATGATTGCTCCCCTCTTCATGGTCGCTATGCTGCAGCAGAGCACACCAGACTTTCATCAGCCAGTGCACAGGTACTGAAAAGAAATATCGCAGGGCTCAAGGACATCTGTCCATGGCAGTGCGCATGCAATGGGGACTTAAAAACTACGGGGTCTGGTGGGTCCATCCAACATTAAAAGCCTTGAAACGTTGTGCAGCAAAGTTGTTTTGCTCCTTCGCACAGATTTTCACTTCCCAGGCATGCAGGAGAAAATAATCATGAAAGCACCTCCGTTGTTTTGCTCCAACTGATACAGGGTCAGGCACAAGCCTAATTAAAATAAATTAAAATTGACAAAATAGAAGATCAACACCCTCACCTTTCTGCGCCGATGATGTGGTAGGTGGAGGGCAGCAGGGGGCAGTGCAAGGAGATGACGTCAGCCAGCCTCAGCAGATCCTCCTTGGACACATACTCCACTCCTAGCGCCCTCACCTCCTCACTCTCATAGATGTCATGCGCGAGCACCCTCGACCCAAACCCCTGCAATGCGAGTTCAAACATGACACGTGAGGAAAAAATGCTTTGCACACCTGGGCAGTCAATGCACTTCGGCCAGCATGTAGGAGAATTGCACGTCAGTCGCGACCTTTGTATGAATTTTGCTGGGTACAGGCAAATGAATCATCTCCCTTATTACCAGCGAATCTCTGTGTGCCCCTCGTAATTAATCTCGTATTCAGTTTCTGGGCAGTGAGAATTTGAAGGCAGGGCATCACCCTGAACATGCGGCAGGCGTCTAACCACTCTCGTATCCATTTTCTGGGCGGTCTGAGATGAAAGGCAGGGCATCACCCTGAATATGCGGCAGGCGGCCGCTCCAATGGCACCGGTGCCCAGCACGCCGACAGTTTTGCTCTTGAGCTCAAATCCCACCAGGCCTGACAGCGTGTAGTCCCCTGCCCACATGCGGATGTGCGCCAGGTGCAGATTCCTGCGCATGACAGCCTTCCTCACAAAAGATGGCACAAGGCATTGCCTTCCGAGTGCAAGTACCTGTGCACAATCCTGTTCTCGCAAATGATGGCACAAGGCATTTCCTGCCATGATGACGTCTCTCTGGTCAATCTTGCATTTCATCTTTCCAAAAGGGTATGCCCAAGAAAAGTGTGAAGAGATTACGGATGAAATTGTCATTGCAGAGCGTCTTGATAACATAGGCTGGCAGCTGCAGTGTTCAGAACTGCAATAGGGATTAGCAAAGACCAGCAGTCTTCAGTGCCCCCTGAGTACAAGTCGCACGGGGGCATGAACATTGTCAGGATTCATGATAATTCCCCTTGGGAGGCAGGACTTTAGGGTGTGGATGGATAGATACCTGTTCAGGCAGAGGAGCATGGCCACGGCATGCTCGGCAACAGATGCCGGTGAGTAAGTGGGCACCCGTGCGACGGCGATGCCTGCCTGCTCGCATGCCTTCACATCCACTCTGTCAAAGCCCGCACATCGCATCGCCACAAATCTGTAGGACCCCCACACTTGAATGTCAGACGGGCCCTTTGATGTGGATGCTATTGGCCGGCTGGCGGAGGCGGTACAAGTCCTGAGCACCGTGCCCACGGTTGATGGGGTCTTGGATCTGGCGAGCCCCTATCAAGGGGTAGACTATGTTGTAGCCTGCAACTTCTGCAGAAAGCACGGTATGTCTGGCACGAAAAGTGCGGATACATTTGATGAAGGTGCATGCAATGGGAATGACTTTGGCGTGAGTGATCAACAACAACAATCCGCAGGCTGTCAGGTGTCATGCAGCAGGCAACTCTTGTGCAGCAGGATCTTCCCCTATCTCTGGGGAAGAAGTGGTTTGGAAGCACTAGCAAAGGGCAGTTCCAAGTTTTCAGGACTGATTGGTCTAAAATCCCACAAAGTGGACTTCAAAAGGCTGACCCACCTGACACCGACCTCAGCCAGCTTGTTGACGACATCCTTGGAGAGGTCGTCGTTCACAAAGCAGCAGATGACCTGGTGCCCTGCTGCCAATAAGGCTGTGTTGACATCCAGTTGTGCCTGGAAACATTCCCCATCTTAGAGACTGACGATGGCTGCAAAGTTGGTGTGCATAGAAGGGCGCCCAACATCCATAATATCGCAGAACTTCGGATAATCCAGGCAACTGTATAAGACAAAAGAGGGTACAGCAAGAGAGCTGAATTCAAGCAGAGTCTGAAGGGCCGATGTTGAAGCTGCTACCTCAATGAAGGTGCTGCCGGGGAAGTTTCTCATGACGGGCTCACGCAAAAAGTCAAGCACCTGGAGCAAGATTTCATCGTGGTTTTAATCAGGCAAAAAAACGCAAAAGGGGAGCTATACAACTGCAAGCACTGGTATGGCAGATCGAAGTTGAACACTTGCAGTTGTACGCATACATTCCACCCACTTATTATACTTGAGTTGCAAGAGAGCCATGCGAGAAGTATCTCACGTATCTTGACGCAGAAAAAACTGCTACTTTGCTCTGATCTGTTGTACTTAGGCCAGTGCCATTTTCGCTTTCCTGTACGACACTTGCTGCTGTCGCCATTGCTGGACGTGATGCGTGTCTAACAGTCAAAGAGACTGAAGTCGGTCTCGACAATGGACTCCCAAAAGGAAATTGTTTTTTTATGCCTCTTCTGCGATCAAGTCCAAGAATATAGCTTGGCAAGATACAGTAAGATCCTTTGGTGTCTGTAGCGCATGATCTTGACGAAGACCAATATTGGAAAGGACAAGACATTATAGACGCACCATTTGATAAATGCTCGTCCTGTGAATTGGAATTTGGCGAGTAACATCTGGGGTGCTAGGGTTTCACTTTCTCAATTCACCATGCATGCAAAGGGTGGAACCACAGGTAGCAGGTATTCATCATGAAACACATTAGATCATCGTCTTTGGGTGGGGCCTGGGTCCTTCGGGATCCGGCTCCTCGACAATCATGGCAACATATAT